>Ga0187892_10000277_pt1 | contig 136931 bp, 104 predicted proteins | sample MA1701073metaG_FD_139345 | JGI IMG/M metagenome (GOLD analysis project Ga0187892, IMG submission 139345) | Bio-ooze microbial communities from a basaltic lava cave in the Kipuka Kanohina Cave System on the Island of Hawaii, USA - MA170107-3 metaG ... | reverse complement strand
CGCGTCACCACCACCGGCCACCAACTCCTCGGCACCATCGTCCAATTACACTACCATGGCCTATCCACCGCCGCATAAAAACATGCGCGCACCGTGCGCGCATGTGACGACGTAAGACTCTAAATGGGCAGTTTATCTCGACCCATCACCTATCGCAATGTGCCTGCGCCGGCCCCGAAGTGAATGCGGCAGTTCGCTTTAGGCCCCATTGTCTGCAAGCTGCCTTGACGCGTGCTACGCGCTGCGCCCGAAATGCGAGTCGGTCTAGGCTATCCAAGCCGTGTGCCATCGGCTTTGCCAGTTTCGTGCAAACGATCGGGTATATGATGCGCCAAGCGCAGGAACGCGTCCAACCGCGTGGCGATCATGTTTCGGTCGTACAGAGTTTCGGCGGCGCGGCGCCCGGCCAGGCCCATCTGTCGCCGCAGCGAATGATCGCCGGCTAGTCGCTGGCAGGCGGCGCGGACCGCGGCGATATCGCCGGGTGCGGCGGTCAGCCCGCAGGCCGCGCTTTCAACGCGCCGTGCTGGCTCGCCATCGGCCACCAGCACGATCGGCAGCTTGGAGGCCATCGCCTCGTAAATCTTGCTGGGCACGGCTCCCGGGATTGACATGCCCAATGTAATCACCGCCACATCCGCCGCCGCAAGGATCGCCGGGACCTGGTCTCGCGGCTGCGCGCCCAGCAGCCGCACGCGCGTGATTCGCTCGCGCTCGATGCGCTGCATGAGATGCTCGCGGACTGGCCCTTCGCCCACGATCACAAACCGTCCCGGCAGGTCCTGGGGCCACGCCCTCGCCACGTCGAGGATCTGGTTCAAGCCTTGGGCTAATCCAAGCAGGCCCGCGTAGACGAAAATGGGCCCCGGCTCCGGTCCGAGCGCCGTGCGTGCCGCGTCGTTGGCCTTGTCCTTGCCGAACCGCGCCGGGTCTACGCCGTTGGTGATGACCTCGACTCGCGTGCTGGGCGCCCGCGCGAGAACGCCGGCAATGATCTCGTCGGATTGCCCGGTCACGCCGGCGGCCTTCTCGTACAGCGTTCGCTCGAGTCGCTCGGCCGCGCGTGTGGCAAAACCCGGCTTGACGATGCCCATGCGAATCGCCGACTCGGGCCACAGGTCGCTCACGTTGAAGACATAGGGACATCGCCACCGCCACGCGAGGTACCGCGCGGCGTAGCCGATGAACAAGGGGGGCGACTCGACCCAAATCACATCCGGCCGCTGGCACTTGCTGGGGCCAAAGAAGCTCGCGGCGGCGACGAACGAAAAGTACGAGGCGAGCCGCTTTGCGAATCCACTCTGAGTCGTGTAGAGCGGAACTCGCACGGTCCGTATTCGTCCGATCTGTTCGATCCGCGTCCGGCAGCGATTGTATTTGGCGAAGACGCGTCCCGTAGGATAATTCGCCAGCGCCGTGAGCGCCTCAACCTCCCAGCCGCGGTCGATTAGCCGTTCGCCCAGCTCCGAGAGCCGGACCTGCGGGGCGCCCATCTCGGGAGGAAAATATTGTGTAAGAATCAGCAGCCGCATCATGCGTTCCACGAAAGGGTGCAATTCGCGCGCCCATCACGCACTTCGGCCACCAGACAAAGGTTTTCTCTGGAGGCTCCGAATTGGGGGTAATACGTCGCTCGCTCTAGCCTGTCGTTTTGGTGAGCACCGCCCCATGTGACGGTCGAATCGCCGGCGGAGAAACGCAAACCATCGGCCGCCGCCGGCCGGTCTTCGATGACACGGATGTCGGGGTGCAGGCAAAAATGCGCGACGGCGGCGCGGTACGCGCCGTGCAAGAAGTCGTCGATTTCGAGAGCTCGGTCGCGCAGCGTCCATCTTCGGCGGTGCGTAACGTTTCCGGGCAGGCGGCGATATCCGTCGTGCGAGCAGGTGACGCTCATCATGCCTTCGTCATGAGACGTTTCGAGATCGCATGGCCGCGCGCGTCTGGCCACGCGAAAGCTGCCCCATACGTCCGAGGAGTTCTCTCCGTCGACGACTACGGTATTGTGCGCCGCTGTGCCGCGCTGTGCCTCGCGGAGCGCCCCAGCCTCATAGGTCGACGTACCCGAATTCACCAGAAACCGTGATCCGCCAACCGAGAACTCGAACGAAAGCGTATCGGCATGTGCGTGCCCGGGAAGGTAATCGGGCCCGATTTCGCCTACGTCGAGGATGGCCACGGCCTTGGAATTCTGCAGGCGAACGTAGCCCGATTCGGCGAGGTGGGTGACGCCGTTGGCAGGCGGCGACGCGGTCCCCAAGTCGAGGCGTTTGGCGTACGCATCGAGCTCCGCCGGACTCGGCGCGATGCCGATCGCCGCATCGTTGAAGAACGAGATTTCACCGTCCGGGTGGCACATCGCCGCCAGCCATCGCCGCATGTCTTGAATCGTCTCTGCCCAATTGCGAACAAACGGCTCGTCTTGCAGGCCGCGCGCGCAGGCGAGATTCCAGAGATCGAGCAAGTCTTCCAAGACCAGGCTGTGGTACATCGGGCTGCGTTCAAAGTGGCCACCGTCGGCGAGGATTTGCTCTGGGAGTTGGCGGCTGAGAATTGCCAGTCCCTTGGCGGCCCAGCGGTCGGCTTCCGGGCCGTCGAAATACCACCCGGCGAAAACCAACGCCTTGGCGTTGGACAGCAGGTGATTCCCCAACAGGTGGTACTCCAGCCGCTTGGTGAGATACCGAGTCTGTACAGCGAGACTGTGGACCGCCGCCGGTTGAAGCGTGTTGCGCGAGAGCGCCCATTTGGTCCAATTGACGAGCCGCAGCGACAGCGGAAACGCCTCCCATGGCGTTCCCTGCCCCGGCGGATGAACGGCGATCCACCGCTCGATCAGTTTGGCGTGCCACGCGCGCCGCTCGGCTGCGTCTCGCGCATTCAGGTCGTCGAAGTAATGCAGGTTGTACGTCCACAACCGTTCCCAGGCCGGATCTTCCCATGTTCGCGACAGTTCCACATCGCGCTCGACGTTCAAGTAGCGAAAACGCGACGGCTCAAGCATGCTAGGCTCGCGCGCGGCCGGCTCGACCCAGCCACGCGGAAGCCCACGCAACGGCGGCGCCGGCCGCGAATCAGGTCGCGGCCAGCGGAAGTGCATCGCCAGCCGCCCGTAGACCTGCACCGGCTTCAGATGGCGGAGCGTATGGTAGTAGCGGAGAACGTCCAACGCCCATTCGCCTTGAGACGATCACCACGGAGACACGAAAGCACGGAGACGGCGGAAGGAGAGATTACCGCAGAGGCGCGGAGACGCGGAGAAAGGGTCGAGAACCGACGGAAATACTTCCACGACCCACCTGAATTTTCTCCGCGCCCTCCGCGTCTCTGCGGTCATCAACAATACCACCCAGATGCGCTGGTGAAGGGAGCTGATCGGGGCAAGGTCCTTTGGTCCTTCTCCGTGTCTCCGTGCCTCCGTGGTGAGATTCACTAAACGTACCCCAGCTCCTGACACAGTTCCCCCACGTAGGGCATCACCGTGTCGAGCTCCTCTTGATCGAGCCGGCTCAGCCATTTTCCGGAGGTCTCTCGCTTCAGCTTCTTGGCAACGAATTCATCGATACTCTGCGCCGGGGGCAGGTCCAGAAATTCCAGCAGCCGTGCCACGGTTTCCTCTGGGCGACTCATTAGTTCTTCGAACCTCACCTCGTGGTAGCGGTCGGCCGGCATGGTCTGGCCGACGCGGCGCGCGGCCGAAACGCACTCGCGCCAGGTGAGCGCGCAGAAGGCCAGCCGGTCCATTTCGCCCGTCAGCCGGCGCCAGTCCTTGATCTTGGGGCCCATGCTGTACCGGTAGCGGTTTCCGCTCAGCCAGTTCCACATCGTGCCGGCGAACTCGCCGAAATAGGCCGGCAAGTCGGTCGGCGGCACCTCTTTGACGCGCATGGCCAGCAACTGGAACAGCGGAATACGCTCTCCACCCCCGATCGTGCTATGCAGCTCCCACTCGCGCTTTTGTGACGCCGCCACCTCGCGGCCGTCGCGAATGATGTGCAGGATCTTGCCCTCGGGAAACACCGCGTTCACAAAATCCAGCGCCAAAACGTTGGCTTGCGTGCAGACCAACAACCGCGGCCGGCCCGACACTTGCAGATACTCGGCGAAGCGGCGACGAATAAAGCGGCGGATGCGCGGCGTGGCACGTTCGGCCGTCAGGCAGTCGTCCGGTTGCCAGGCGTTGCCGTGTCGCCAGATGTATTTCGGGCGTCGCCAGTAGGCGAGCATCGGATGCGCCGAAAGCAGCTCTCCTAGGAAGTTCGTGCCGCTGCGCGCGGCGCCGACCTCGCAGGCGAATCCGGCCAATGTGTCAACCGTCGCTGTTGCGCTCATCGCCGGCCACTATCCAGCTCGATCAATCGCCCGCGCGCCGCCGATTCCTCGGCGGCAAACGTGGCCTCGGTCACGTTCCAGATCTCGTCGGTCGGCATGAGCGGCGCGCCTCCCTGGGCGACGCGCTCGACGAAACCACTGATCTCAGCGCGCCGGCCCTTGTCCTGTGAAAAGAAATTCAGCTTGCGGAAACTCGACCATCCGTATCCTCGCAGGCGGCGGAAGTTGTCGAGCACCAAAGTGCGCCCTTGGCTGTGCACCTCAAGCTGCTCCTTAACGAAGGCGTTGCTCCCATTGGCGAAGTAGTGCACGCTGCCCAGCGACCCGTCGGCGAACAACAGCGCGATCGACATCTTGTCACCGCGGCACTCCACGCCCGGCGCATCGCCGATCGTGATGGCGCTCACGGCAATAATGGGCCGGCCGACGACGAATCGCAACAGATCGACCCAGTGGCATCCCTCGCCCACGATCCGCCCGCCCCCCACGTGGTGGTCCTGGGCCCAGTGCGATTGCGCGATATAGCCCGCGTTGACCATCATGTTCATCGTCACGGGCTGCGAGCGACCCGCGAGCAGCTCGTGAATCTTCACCGCGTGCGGCGAAAAACGGCGATTGAAGCCCACCATGAATTGCAAGTCGCCGGCCGCTTCGTACGCGCCGCGGAGGCGCGATAGCCCTTCGCGGTCGATCGCCGCCGGCTTCTCGACGAAGACATGTTTGCCGGCCTCGAGTGCGGCAATCGCCATCGGCACGTGCAAGTCGTGCCGCGTGGTGATGAAGACCGTATTGACGCGCGGATCGTCAAGGATCGTGCGGTAGTCAGTCGTGCTCGACTGAAAGCCGAACTTCCGCGCCGCCTGCGACGCGGAAAGGCCGCTGGCGCTGGCGATCGAGACAAGCTCGGCACCCGTGCGCTTCAGCTCGGGCAATAATCGCAGCTTTGTGTAGCTCCCGGCGCCCACGACCCCGACGGTGACCTTGCCGCTGCCGGCACTGCGGCCGGCGACCGGCTGGCTCGGCGCGTCGCGCCCTTGTGTTGCAACATGATCGATCACGCGCGCCAAGGGGGGTGGGCCGTCGGGATACTGCAGGATTATCCCAAGCTGCGAGCGGTCGTTAGCCAGCATGTCGTACGCGCGAGCCGATTCGGCGTGCGGCACTCGTGCGGTAATCAACGGTTCAACGATCAGCCGCCCAGAGGCAAGCATGCCGAGAATCGCCTCGATGTTCCGCTGCTCGGTCCAGCGGACAAATGCGTACGGATAGTCGATGCCCAGGTCCTCGTAGGTCGCGTCATAGCGCCCCGGCCCGTACGAACAGGAAACCTGGAAGCGCAGCTCCTTTTCATAGAACTCTGCGCGGTTGAGTTGCATGTCCACGACGCCCACCAGGACGATGCGGCCGCGCTGCCGTGACATTCGCGCTGCCTGGCTGATGATCTGATCGTTCTTGGCCGAGGCGGTGATCAGCACCGCGTCCATGCCGTGCGCGCCGGAAAAGGCGATTCCGGCGGCCACCGGGTCGGCCCCGCCGGCCACGTCGACCGGTGTGGCGCCAAAGCGCTTGGCCAGCGCCAGCCGGCCGGGATCGACGTCGATCCCCAGCACCTCGGCCCCGCTTGCCGCGAGCAATTGCACGGCCATCAGGCCGACCAGTCCCAAGCCGAACACCGCCACTTTTTCGCCCAGCGCCGGCTCGAGCAGCCGGATGCCTTGCAAGGCAATCGAGCCTAGCACCGCGAATGTCGCCGGCTCAATCTCCACGCCTGGAGGAACCTTGGCGCACAAGTTCAGTGGCTTGTTCACTATCTCCGCGTGCCGGCCGTTGCTCGTGACCAGGTCTCCCACCTCGTAACGCTCGACACCGGGGCCAACCTCAAGCACCTCGCCCACGTTGCAGTATCCCAATGGCATGGGCTCATCCAGCTTCGCACCCACGACCTCCAAGGTATCAAGGAGCCCGTTCGTCTTGATGCGATTGAGCACTTGGCGCACACGCTCGGGGTTCTGGCGGACCTTGGACAAAAGACTGGCACGGCCAAACTCGACCAGGCTCCGCTCGGTGCCCGCGGAGATCAGGCTCGCGCGCGTGCGGATCAACAGGTGACCGTGCGAAACCTTCGGGCAGGGCGCGTCGACGACCTCGAGCAGCCCGGACTTCAGATGTTGAACAACCTGTTTCACGGACCGGTCAAGAGCGCGCCAAAGGCGAAGTAGCAGGTGAGAAACGCGGCGCTGCCGAGAATCTGGGCAATGCGGGCGACCGATTCAATATATCCTGTTTTTTAGCGCACTTAAAATGTACCTATCGCCAAATCCCTCGCGTGTCGACCACCACCTTCTCTTGCAGCACTTTGCGTGGGATGGCCTTGAACTGGCGATGATCGGTCAACAGCACCAGCAGTTGACATTGCATCAGTACGTCGGTGAGCGTGCAGAGCGGAAACTCAGTAAACCGCTCGGCCGACACGTAGGGATCGCACGCCAGCACGTCGCCCACTTTGCGCTGGCGGAGTGCTTGTACGATTTCCAGTGAAGGGCTTTCACGCAGGTCGTCAACGTCGGCCTTGTACGTGAGTCCCAGGCAGCCGATCATCGGCGATGCGAACTGCCGCGCCAGGCTGGCGACGTGCTCGACCACGTGGAGCGGCTTGGCGTCGTTCACTTCACGCGCCGTGCGGATCAACCGCGTACGCTCGGGCGCCGCATGAACCAGGAACCACGGGTCGACGCTGATGCAATGCCCTCCGACGCCCGGGCCCGGCGAGAGGATATTCACGCGCGGGTGCCGGTTGGCCAGCGCGATAATCTCCCAGGGGTCGACATCCAACTGATCGGCCAGGATGGAGAGCTCGTTGGCGAAGGCGATATTCACGTCGCGGTAGGAATTCTCCACGAGCTTGGTGACTTCGGCGGCCACGGCGGTCGTGGCGAAGACTTGCCCGTTGACGAAGGTCTCGTAAAACGCTTTGGCTCGCTCGGCACAGGCCGGCGTCATCCCGCCAACGACGCGGTCGTTTTGCACGGCTTCCAGGAGAATTCGGCCGGGCAAGACACGCTCGGGACAGTGGGCGACGAATACCTCGCGGCCGATCTCCAGCTCGGACGGAACCGCCATCCGCGCCACGATATCAGACGTAGTTCGCGGCGGGCTGGTCGATTCCAAGATGATCAGGTTCCCGCGCCGCACATGTGGACGCACGGCCTGCGAGGCCTGCTCGACGTACGACATGTCGGGCGAATGGTCGGGTCGGATCGGAGTAGGCACGCAAATGATGAATACGTCGGCCGGCTGGGGCGCGAGCGCAGCCTTAAGCTGCCCGCTATTCACCGCCGAGCGGACCAAGATATCGAGGTCCGGCTCCTCGATGTGGATTTGCCCGCGGTTGATCGTTTCCACGACGTGCGGGCGGACGTCGACGCCCAGCACATGATAGCCCTTGTTGGCCAGAATACTGGCCGTGGGGAGACCGATGTACCCCAGCCCCACGACGCAAACGGTTGTGTTGTCGGGCCTGATCACTTTCGACGTGGACATTTCGTTGATCGCACTCATGACTGCCAACCCTGGTTCAACATCATTTCGACAATGCGTTCGGCTGCATGGCCGTCGCCATAGGGATTTACGTCAATTTGCCGCCGCGCGTATTCGGTCGAGTCGGTCAACAGCAGCGATACGCCGCTCGTGATCCTTTCGACCGAAGTACCGACCAGCTCAACTGCGCCAGCGTCGAGCGCCTCCGGGCGCTCCGTTGTTTCGCGCATCACCAGGATCGGCTTGCGCAGCGATGGAGCCTCCTCTTGTACCCCGCCCGAATCGGTCAAGATCACGGTCGAGCGGTCCATCAGCCAGACAAATTCGGGGTAGGGCGCCGGCACGCACAAATGTACGTTTCGCCGGCCCCCCAGGATGCGATGTACCGGCTCTTGCACGTTGGGGTTCAGATGCACCGGGTAGACGAAGTGGATGTCCGCGAACCGTTTTGCCAGGGTGGCGATCGCACCGCAGATGTTCTGAAAACCCTCGCCAAAATTCTCGCGCCGATGCCCGGTGATCAGCACCATGCGGCGATCCGCGAGCCATGCGTACTTGTCTCGCCACCGCGCGTCGGCGGCTCGTTCGCGCGCGACGGTCCACAAAAGCGCGTCGATCACCGTATTGCCGGTCACGTGGATGGTGCGCTCGCAAACGCCTTCATCGCGCAGGTTGGCGGCCGCGCGCTTCGTCGGTGCAAAGTGCAGTCCCGTGACGATGCTGGCCACTCGGCGGTTCAGTTCCTCGGGCCAGGGCGCCTGAAGGTTGCCGGTCCTCAAGCCCGCTTCGACGTGCGCGAATGGAACGCGGCGATAGAACGACGCGAGCGCCGCCGTCATGACCGTGGTGGTGTCGCCTTGGGCCACCACGCAGTCTGGTTTGTACCGCTCCAGTGCCGCGTCGATCCCTGTCACGCAACGTGCCGTGATCTCGGCGAGCGTCTGATTGGGCTGCATCAGCTCGAGATCGAGGTCGGGGCGGATGCCGAAATAATCCGTGACCTGCGAAAGCATCTCGCGATGCTGCCCGGTGAGACAGATGATCGAGTCGACCTCGCTCGCGCGGCGCTGGCACTCGTGCACGACCGGGGCCATCTTGATGGCCTCGGGCCGAGTTCCAAAGATCAACAGTGGTCGGAGCTTTCTCAATCGACGTCCCCATTGTAGTAGGTCAGGCACCCCGTGCCTGACCTACGCGTGGGTGCCACGGGTTCGCCCTTAGGTGAACCCGTGCCGCGAGTGGTCGGACCGCACAGGCTCGGCATCCGGCCGAACTTGTGGCACCCACCATTCCGCATTCCATCAGTGTTCGGCTTTCACCCACTCGTCGTTCTTAGGCGCGCACAATCCGTCCGCGTGAGTTGGTCAGGTCTCGTGTCGCCCCTCGCGTATCGACCAATACCGGGCTGTGATCGGCGATCCACTGCATGTCGTACACCGAATGGTCCGTCACCAGCACCACGCAGTCCTGCTGCGCCAGGTACTGCTGCGTGAGCGGCTGGCTTTCCATTTCCATCGGGGCGTGGTGCCGCATGCGCGGCAGGTTTGGCACGTAGGGGTCGTTGTAGCTAAGCACCGCGCCACCGGCCACCAGCCGCTCCATGACTACAAAGGCCGGCGATTCACGCGGGTCATCCACGTCCTTCTTGTACGCCACGCCCAGGATCGCCACCTTGCTGCCGCGGAGCGCCCTGCCGTCGTCGTTCAGCGCGGCGATCACCTTGGCCACGACATAATCGGGCATCGCCGTGTTGACCTCACCGGCCAGCTCGATGAAGCGCGACGACATGCCGTACTTCCGCGCCAACCACGCCAGGTAAAACGGGTCGATCGGGATACAGTGGCCCCCCAAGCCCGGCCCGGGATAAAACGGCTGGAAGCCGAAGGGCTTCGTCTTGGCCGCGTCGATCACTTCCCAGACGTCGATGCCCATGCGATCGAACAACACCTTCAGCTCGTTCACGAGCGCGATATTCACACTGCGGTAAGTGTTCTCGAGAATCTTGCAGGCCTCGGCCACCTCGCAGGTGGAGACCGGGATGACCTTGACGATCGACTGTCCGTACAAGAGCGCCGCCGCGCGCCGGCTCGTCGCGTCGATGCCGCCCACCACCTTTGGAATGCTGCTGGCCGCAAACCGCGGATTGCCTGGATCCTCGCGCTCGGGGCTGTAGGCCAGGTAGAAATCCTTGCCCGCTACCAGGCCGCTCGTCTCCAAGATCGGCAGCACGACGTCGCGCGTGGTGCCGGGATAGGTCGTGCTTTCGAGTACGACAAGCTGCTCGGGCCGCAAGTGGGCGGCAATCTGCCGCGCCGTGGCCTCGATATAGGTCAGGTCCGGGTCACGGCTCTCTGAGAGCGGCGTGGGGACGCAGATGATGATGCAATCAGCTTCGGCCAAGCGCGCCATGTCCGCGGTCGGCTCGAAGCGCTGGTCGGTCACGCACCGCGCGATCCATTCGCCGGCAATGTGGCCGATGTAGCTCTCACCGCCCTTCAGTCGTTCGATCTTGGTGCGATCGACATCGAAGCCCAATGTCCGGTAGCCCGCGTCGACAAACGCGCGGATCAGCGGCAAGCCCACGTACCCCAATCCCACCACGCCGACCTTGGCCGTCTTCTCGAAGATGGCCTGTTCCAGCGCGGTGGCCTGTTCCTGCTTTGCGTCAATGCTCGCCATGTGTTCGTCTACCCCTTTTTCCAGCATGTTGAGTTAGCCGGTCCGTCGGGCCGCCATGGTTGCGCGGATGTGCCCGATTCCTGGTTCTTACACGAATTCTACGCCAGTGGATAGCACTACGCGCGAACCGGAGTGCAGCTCAAAAGTGGAGTAAGAAAAATCTATCCGCAGATTTCGCAGATGACGCAGATGGGATAAGGACAAGGCGACGGCTGGATTGCGCTGCGCATCCCCCCTTTACGTATTCAATCATTCTGCGAAATCTGCGTCATCTGCGGATTAATCAGCCGAGACGATCCGCAAGGCCGGCTCGACTGGCGCACCGCCGGTCATTCACAGCGGATCGCTTCGACTACGCAATCGCCCATCTGCCGCGTCGACAGCGAGCCGCCCAGGTCGGGCGTTGCGTGGCACGCGGCAAGGACGCGCTCGACGGCACGTTGGATGGCGGCCGCCGCGTCGCGTTCTCCCAGCCAGTCGAGCATCATCGCGGCGCTGAGAATGGCGGCGATCGGATTGGCGATGCCTCGGCCCGCAATGTCGGGGGCTGAGCCGTGGACCGGCTCGAACATCGACGGATAGGCTCGTTCGGGATTGGTATTGGTGCTCGGCGCCAGCCCCAGCCCACCGGCGATGATGCCACCCAAATCAGTCAGCAGGTCGCCAAAGAGGTTTGAGGCCACCACCACGTCGAACGATTCGGGGCGTCTGACGAAATTCATCGCCACCGCGTCGGCGTGTTGCTTGTCGACCGTGACATCGGGAAAATCGGCCGCGACCTGCTCCAGCACTTCATCCCATAGCACGTAGCCGTAACGTTGTGCATTGCTCTTGGTGACCATCGTCAGACGCCGCCGCCGACCAATCGACAGGCGGAAACCGAATCGCAAAATCCGCTCGACACCGCGCCGCGTGTGAATGGCGGTCTGCAGCGCGAACTCGTCGTCGCGCCCCACATGGAACCGCGCCCCGGCGTCGACGTACTCTCCCTCTGAGTTTTCACGCAAGACGATGAAATCAATCTCATCGGGCCGAGTGCGCGCCAGAACCGGCGGCACGCCGCGATAGCCCTTCACCGGGCGGATGCAGGCGTACTGGTCGAACGTCTGGCGAATCTTGACCAAGGGGGCCAGCGTCACGCCGTCGGGAATCCGCGAAGGCCAGCCGACCGCGCCCAAGAGAATCGCGTCGAAGGGGCGCAAGACGTCGAGAAAATCGTCGGGCACCACGCGGCCCGTCTCTTCCCAATACGCAGCGCCCCACGGAAGTCGTGTTTTTTTCAGGCGAAACGCGCCGTCGCGCGTCTCGACGGCATCCAGGACGCGCACCGCCTCGTCAATGACCTCCGCGCCAATGCCGTCGCCAGGATAGACGGCAATTCGGTGCGTGCGCATCGAACATGCCCTTGTCGGCTTGGTGGGCCAGTGAAAATAAGTGAGAGCCGGTGGGTTTATGCCACCGGTCGTCCCAATGAATGAGAGCCGCCGAGTTTATCCCGGCGGTAGTCCCGGCAACTATCGTAGCGCAAAAAACCGCCGGCATAAAGCCGGCGGCTCTGTGGACTCGTGGTTCGCGCTCGCCAGCGCTAGTTGTCCCAACCTCAATCCAAGAACCCGAAGAGCTCTTGGCTGCGGCTGGGCTGTTGGAGTTTGCGGACCGCCTTGGCCTCGATCTGTCGGATCCGCTCGCGCGTGACCTTGAAGATGTGGCCCACCTCTTCGAGCGTGTAGCTGTAGCCGTCCCCCAACCCGTAGCGGAGCTTGATGATCTCGCGCTCGCGGTAGGAGAGCGTCTTGAGTACCTTGTTGATCCGCCCGCGAAGCATCTCGTGGGCGGCGCCGGTGGCGGGGCTTTCGGCGTCGGCATCCGGCAGCAGGTCGCCAAATTGGCTGTCTTCGCTGTTGCCCACCGGCCGGTCGAGGCTGATCGGGTAATGGCTCATGGCCAGGACACGTCGCGCCTCGTCGATGGCCGTACCGGCCGCCTTGGCGGTTTCCTCGATCGTCGGCTCGCGTCCCAATTCTTGCAGCAGCTTGCGCGAAACGTTGCGCACCTTCGACATCGTCTCGACCATGTGGACCGGGATGCGGATCGTGCGGCTTTGATCGGCCACGGCGCGGGTGATGGCCTGGCGAATCCACCACGTTGCGTACGTGCAGAACTTGAACCCGCGACGGTATTCGAACTTGTCGACCGCGCGCATCAGCCCGGCGTTTCCTTCTTGAATCAGGTCCAGGAAGCTCAGCCCTCGATTGCGGTACTTCTTGGCGATCGACACAACCAGGCGCAAGTTGCCTTCCGAGAGTCCGCGCTTGGCGCGCTGGTATTGCGCGTAGATTGCGCGGAGATAGCGGACGCGGTTGCGCAGACTGGTGGGCGACTCCTGCGTGATGCGCAGGATGTGGCGGAGCTCGGCCAACAGCGGCTCGCGCTCGGCGGCCGCCGCGCGGCTCTTGCTCATCGAGTGAAGCTGCGCTCGCAGTTCATCCACGCGACGGCTAAACTCTTCGAGCGTCTTGATCATCGGCTCGATCCGCTGGGTGCGCAGCCCGAGCTCTTCGACCAGCTTGACGGCGCGCCGGCGGCGGCGCCCGAGCAGCGTCCAGGCGTTGCGGCGATGGTGCATCCGCTGCGAGCGGCTGGTGGCGGTGCGATAGTCACGCTGATTCCGCTTGAGCAAGATTTCCAACGTGCGCAGATTCACCGGCAGCCGCCCGAGGATCTGGTCCTTTTCCAGCCGATCGGTCACCGAGACTTGCACCGTGCGATCGAATGGCAACTCGCCCTTGTGCACGCGCTTCAGCACCTTCACCGCCGACTGCACCACGTAATCGCACTCGAGCAGCCTGCGGCGAAACCGCCGCCGCGTGATCTCGATCTCCTTGGCCAGCGCAATCTCCTGCTGCCGCGTCAATAGTGGGATCTCGCCCATTTGGGTGAGGTACATACGGACCGGATCGTCGGACCAGGACTCCGCGTCTCCCGCCAGCGAAGCCAAAAGGTCGTCGGCCTTGCCCACCAGGTCGAGATCCGAATCGGCTCCCTCGTCGGACAGCTCAGCGCCGTCATCGACTTCTAGATCGTCGGCCAAGTCCGGCTTGTCGACTTCGTCCTCAGCCTCGTCCGCGCTGGGGGTACGTTCGTCGTCCAAATCGTCCAACAATGCGTCGTACAAATCTTGTCTCCTAGCTGAGGAGGAATGGGGACTTTCGCGTGGGACACCTGTGCGGGAAGTCCGCGGCGCCGGATCGTTTCGATGCGCATGAGTCGGAGGAGCCAAGGCAGGACACGCTCCTTCCCGACGAAAATCACGATCGGCCCGTGACCACTCCCCCCGGCGGGAGCAGTATTATCCCAAATCGGGCACGATAACTCCACAAAATTCTACCACCATTGGGTTAAGTTTTTTTCATCGCGCCAGGTTTGGTAAAGAATTACGACCGCTCGATCGGCGAAGCGTCTTATCCAATCTATTTATTTTATTCAAATTACCGAAACGTAATTTCGCTGCCATCCGCTGGCAATCTTTGCGCGAAGAAACTCATTCGCAGCAATCCAACGTCGTGAGTTCAACCGTCAACATTCTAGGCGCGCGGTCAACTACCAAGTCGACCGTTGGGTAATCGAATGTGGCGCGATCGTCGACGTTCTCACGGCACAAGCGCGAGTGCGCGCGCCTGCACCAAGCATCACAGTGCCTTTCAAGCCGCGGTACCCTCAACTACAATTCGTGCGCATGAGCGAAGGAACAAGGCGTGCGAAGCGTTCTTCTATTGGCAACCATCGGCCTGCTCGGTGAGGCTGGCGCCTCGATGCGGTGGTGTCTCGCGCAGCAGCCGACGACGGTTCAACTCCCCACCTTCTCGTCCTTCACCGTCCAAACGACCGTTGTCGTGCCCGACAGCGGCGCGGGTTACCGCCAAGGCCAAATCCCGCGCAGCTTCCAACGACCCATGGTGCAACGGCGATCGGCCGCGTCGCCTCGGATACCGATGGTGGCGAAAGCCGAACCGCCGGCGCAGCGAAAAGCGCGACTCGCCGAATACCTGGCGCACGAGCGCGATACGGCCCGTGCGCTCATCGCCGGCATTGCGCACCAGCGTCAACGATCCGCTCAGCGTCGAGCGGCACAGACGCAAACAGATTAGCAAGCACAGATTAGCAGATACTGTGGCGCCGCCTCCTAATGGCGCCACATTCACGCGACATCTTTATTACGTCTTTATTACGTCTTGATCTTGCAGCAGCCGAGCGAGCCTTTGTGCAGGCCGCACTCGGCGCACGCTTCCTTGCCCTCGGCGCAGCAGTTCTCGCTTCCCTTCGATTCGCCGCACTTGGCGCACACGACCACGTCAGTGCCGGCTTCCATCTTGCAGCAGCCGACTGAGTCCTTGGCCAACCTGCAGTGGTCGCACTTCTCGGCGTCCGCCTTGCAGCAAACCTCCGAGCCCTTGATCTGCCCGCAGGCGCCGCACAGCGTCACGTCACTTACGCCGGCCGATGCCACGGCGTCGGTGGGTAAAGTGCCCTCGGCCGCCCCGTTAGAAGATTGCTGACTGCAACCGCTGGTCCACACGACCAGTGCCAACACGCCACACAGTGAGCACAATGACTGTCTCATCGAACGTTCCTCCCAGGTTAGGGTTACCGGGCCGCACCCCAGCGGGCGCTTGATCGCCGCTCGGCAAAGGTGCCCACTATCGCCGGAGCCGCGGCGAGCGACACGGTGACCGATATTTGCATTGGCCAAATGTATAACACATGTGTCGTCGCAAGCATAGCGCCCGCGGCGGCAATTGACCCTGCCACGCCACGTTGTATAGTGCCGTTTTCTTACGTGGGAATACGAACCGTGGCAGCACAAGTCATCGCACGCGCGGGCGGCGCCGGGCTGTGCAAGACCCAGCGCGCCGATGCCTGGTGGGTTGGACCGTTGGTCACCGCGCTGGTGCTCGGCTCATTCATTGCCTACACCACGTTTCGCGTCCTCTATAACGATGAGTACCACTTAGGTCGGACCACTGAGCACTTCCCAGACCATGCGTATCTCCTCTCTCCGATGTACTCGCCGCTCATCATTCTGCCTTGGCTCCCTCACTGGATTTCGCCGGCGCTGTTGATCCTGTGGATGCCCGGCGGATTCCGCGTGACGTGCTACTACTATCGCAAGGCGTATTACCGCGCCTTTTTTCTTGACCCGCCGGGCTGCGCCGTGGGTGAAGCACAAGGTCCACGCTACAAAGGCGAGACGCGGATGCTCTTGTTTCAAAACTTGCACCGCTATTTTCTCTATTGCGCACTGGCGTTCTTGGTGATCCTGTCGGCTGACGTGGTGTATGCGTGCATCTGGCCTGATGGCGACGGGCTGCGATTCGGGGTGAGCGTGGGCACGCTCGTCTTGGCGGCAAACGTTGCGTTCTTGGCGATGTACACATTCTCCTGCCATTCGCTGCGGCACCTGGTGGGCGGGAGCGTGGATTGCTTTTCGTGCGTGGCGCTGGGGGCCGCGCGTTACAAGCTGTGGACCGGGGCCTCCGCGCTCAATCGCCACCATATGTTCTGGGCCTGGGCCAGCCTGATCATGGTGGTGTTTGCCGATGTGTATGTCTGGATGATCGCATCGGGACGCTGGACCGACCTGCGGATCCTCTGACCGCGTTGTTTTCGCGACATGGACAAATACGAGACACACGAATACGACGTGGTTGTCGTCGGTGCCGGCGGGGCGGGTCTGCGTGCCGCGATCGAGTCCTCGGCGCTCGGGGCACGGACGGCGCTCGTGTGCAAGTCGCTCTTGGGCAAGGCGCACACCGTCATGGCCGAGGGCGGCATCGCCGCGGCCTTGGCCAATACCGATACTCGCGACAACTGGCAGGTCCACTTCCGCGACACGATGAAGGGGGGAAAATTCCTCAACCAGTGGCGGATGGCCGAGCTCCACGCCAAGGAAGCGCCTGAGCGCGTCCGTGAGCTCGAAGCCTGGGGCGCGGTCTTCGACCGCACGGGCGACGGCCGAATCCTGCAGCGCAACTTCGGCGGCCACACGTATCCACGGCTCGCCCACGTGGGCGACCGCACCGGGCTGGAAATGATCCGCACGCTCCAGGACCGGGGCGTGCACCAGGGGATCGACGTCTACATGGAGTGCACGGTCCGCTGGGTGCTGAAGGATGCCGGCCGCGTGGCCGGCTGCTTTGCCTATTGGCGCGACAGCGGCCGGTTCATCGTCTTCCGGTCCAAGGCCGTGGTGCTCGCCACCGGCGGCATCGGCCGCTGCTGGGAGATCAGCTCGAACTCGTGGGAATACACCGGGGATGGCCACGCTCTGGCCTATTGGTCCGGTGCCGACCTGATCGACATGGAGTTCGTGCAGTTCCACCCCACCGGCATGGTGTGGCCCCCCAGCGTCCGCGGCACGCTCATTACCGAGGGCGTCCGCGGCGAAGGTGGTGTGCTGAGAAACAGCCAGGGCGAGCGGTTCATGTTCCGCTACATCCCCGAGCTGTACGCCGGCGACTTCGCCGAGACCGAAGAGGAAGCGAACCATTGGGTCGAAGCGGTAATTGCGGCCAAGCGACCCGAGGCACGCCGGCCGCCCGAGCTCTTGACGCGCGACGTCGTGGCGCGGGCCATCCGGCGCGAAGTGCGCGAAGGTCGCGGTTCACCCCACGGCGGCGTGCACTTGGATATCGCCTCCAAACGCACGCCCGAGGCGATCAAGAAAAAACTGCCCGGAATGTATCACCAGTTCAAGGAGCTGGCCGACGTCGATATCACCACCGAGCCAATGGAGGTGGGGCCGACCTGTCATTACATGATGGGCGGCGTGCGCGTTCATTCCGAGACGCAGGAAGCAACGCTGCCCGGTCTCTTTGCGGCGGGCGAGGTGGGGGGCGGCATGCACGGCGCCAACCGCTTGGGGGGCAATTCGCTGTCGGACCTCTTGGTGTTCGGCCAACGAGCGGGCCAGTTCGCGGCCGAGCATGCACGCAACCTGCGATCGCTCCCCCAGCTCAACCAGGACGAGGTCGCCTGGGCGGCTCGCCAGTCGCTCGCTCCCTTCGAGCGCACCGCCGGTGAAAACCCCTACGCGGTTCATGAGGACCTGCGCCGCTTGATGCAAAAATATGTGGGCATCGTGCGCAGCGAGGAGGATTTGCGGCTGGCGCTCGATGAACTGGCAAAACTTCGCCAGCGCGCCGACCACGTACAGGTGGGAGGCACGATCCAGTATAACCCCGGTTGGCATTTGGCGCTCGACCTGGCGAACATGCTCGATGTGAGTGAAGCCGTCGCGCGAGCGGCGCTTACGCGCCAGGAAAGTCGCGGCGCCCACACGCGAGAGGACTTCCCCGATTCCGATTCCAACTGGGAAAGGCTGAACGTGATCGTCCGCAAGCAGGGAGATCAGATGAAGGTCGTCACCGAGCCGCTCGCGGAAATGCCCCCCGAGCTGCGGCAGCTTGTACACGGAGGCGAGCGTGGCAAGTAGGTCTCGACGGCCCGTCGGGACCTGGCGTCACCTTATGGGTTGGAGCAATCATGGCCGAGAGTGACCAGGTTGTCCTGAAGATCTACCGCGGCGACCAGGAGCGCGGCGAGCTGGTGGATTACTCGGTACCCACCGCCCCGGGCATGGTCGTGCTCGACGCCGTGCACAGCGTGCAGGCGATCCACGCACCGGACCTCGCCGTCCGCTGGAACTGCAAGGCCGGCCGCTGCGGATCGTGCGGGGCCGAAGTGAACGGTAAGCCGCGGCTGATGTGCATGGACCGCCTGGACAACTATCCCCACGGCGAGCCCATCAGCGTGCGGCCCATGAAAACCTTTCCGGTGATCAAGGACCTGGCTTGCGATGTGTCGTGGAACTTCGAGGTCAACAAGCGAATCCCGCCGTACAAGCCGCGCGAAGGAGCCGAGCCGCGGTTCTCGCAGGCCGAGGCCGACCGCGTGCAGGAGTTCCGCAAGTGCATCGAGTGCTTCCTGTGCCAGGATGTGTGCCATGTGCTGCGCGAGCATCAGGCCCAGAGTCGGTTCTGCGGACCGCGGTTCCTCGTGCGCCTGGCCGGACTGGAGATGCACCCCTTGGACACGGACGATCGCCTGAAGCTCATCAAGGACGAGCTCGGCATCGGCCTGTGCAACATCACCAAGTGCTGCACCGAGGTTTGCCCGGAACACATCACCATCACCGACAACGCCATCATCCCGCTCAAGGAGCGCGTGGTGGACCGCTTCTACGACCCGGTGAAAATGCTCTTCCGCGTCATCACAGGCAAATCGTAGGTCTGCCACCCCGTGCCTGACCCAGCAGTAGGTCTGGCACGCCGTGCCTGACCCAGCGCCGCCGAAGCGGCCCACTCCAGCAAGCGAAACGCGGCGAGCTTGCTTGACGCCCCGACCATCAGCCGATAGGGTGTCTGAAGCCTGGGCCTTTCGCAGGTCCATGCTGAGACTGTCCCGGGTCGTTCTCATCATCGGGAAGCGTTCGGCGCTGGAGGCGGCCCTTCTGCCCTAGAGCGGAGGTCGTCATGGCAGACGCGGTTTTCAATTGCAAGCTTGCGCAGGTCTATCTCGCGCGCGTCTCGGCGCATCTCTGTCGCTGCGTAGCAAACCTCTCTCCCCTTCGTGTGCGGGCCGCACCCATACCAACCCGAGGCGCCAGCCGAGGGATCGCTGTGCCGCGGACGCGGTCCGCTCCATCCGCCGGATCTTCACCGCGACGACGGTTCCTGTGTGGCTCACACCTCTTGAGTCAATTTGACGTTCCTGCGAACTTGGGCATCCCTCGGCTGGCGCCTCGCGTTAGTGTGGCCGTTCGCATTAGCCATCGGAGATGACTGCCGTGCGTAGCTACTTTGTGTCGCTGATCGCTGGTTGTCTTGTTGCCGCGGTGGGCGCGAGCGAAGAAGCGGCGCAGCTCAAGGCCGACGAGACGCCCAGTGCCATGCTGCGAATCGAGGGGCAGGTGGTCGATGCCTCGGGCGGTCCGGTAGAAGGCGCAAGTGTTTCCTTCGTGTGGAGTGCCCTTAGAAAGCAGGAGAAACCACCGCTGCCGACGGCCGCGACCGACCGCGATGGCCGATTTTCGCTGGAGATCGCGCGCGAGTTGGTCGACTTCCGCCGTACCGCGACGCCTGCCTTATTGGCCGTCGACAAGGCGCAGCGGCTCGGTTGGCAATCGGGCGACGCTTGGACACTTGTTTTTCGTGTCGGCGGCAGAGAGCTCCCTGAACTGGTGACGCTCGAGCGGCCGATCAAGCTCTTGGAGGTCCGCGACTGCACTGGGATCGTGCTTGACGCGGCCGGGCAACCGGTCGCGGGCGCGACGGTTCGACCGACTTGGTTTAGCGAAAGCTCCTTTGGCGCGGTGCGACAGGAGGGTCGGGACGGCGGCGATTATCTGAACCTTTCGAGCGAACTGCAAAACCAATGGACCGCTCGCACCGACGCGACCGGCCGGTTTCGGATCGCGTCACTGCCGGCGCGCGGAACAATCAGAGCCACCCTGGAGACACAGGACAATGGATCGGCCCACCTGACCTGGTCGCTCGACAGCGACGCTCAATTGCAGTTGCTTCCCGTGGGCGCGCTTCGAGGACGCCTGGAAACCGCGGCCGACGAGGCGGCGATCCGTAGCGTGCGCGTCTACATCCGTCGAGAAAAAGACGCCGCGACTGATGCCAAATCGTTCGTGATCCACTTCTACGAGACGGTGACGCCCAAGGACGATGGTTCGTTCGCGATCGCAAAACTGCCGCAGGGACGCTACGTGCTGACGGTAAGTCTGGACGGGCGTTATGACTGGTACGCCGAAGGTCCCGCGACAATCGACGCGGCGACAGTCGCCGATGCACCGCCGTTGACACTTAACCTACTACGCGCCCGCGAGATCCGGGGGCGTGTCGTCGACAGCCAAGATGGCCACGGCGTGGCGGACACGCAGGTTATGGTGAGCGAAAGGCGGACCGAGAGTGAACCCGCGAGGCCAGGTGGCTTCTTCGTCACTGACAAGGACGGGTACTACACGGCATTTGCACGGCCGGGACAGGCGACCCTCTTGGTGCCGCGGCCGCCAAAAGGCTTGATGCTACCGTGGGAGAGTCTGATAGTGTCGATCGCGGCCAGTGACGAGAACCAGATAATCTCCGCGCCGGACATCAAGCTCAATCGCACTGCGGAGCTTGAGGTCTTGGTCGTAAATCAACACGGCCAACCGCAGCCACAAGCGGAGATTCGCATCCTGACACCATACCGCGCAGGTGCTGCCTCGGAGGCCCAATCGTTTCGCGCCGATCAGTTCGGGCGATTCGTCCTGGAAGGGCTCGATCCGGCCGACACATTGCCGATTTGGGCTCGCACCAAAGACGCGGTAAGTGACGGGGAATTAGTCGTCGATACCGCCAACATCGATGGCGCGGTGACGATCAGCGTGACACCTGAGTATGCGTTTCGACTCAAAGGTATTGTGCAGGATCAACTAGGCCGAGCGATTCCGCAAGCCACCGTGGCGATTGGGTGGCAGTGCAAGTTCGCCAGTCGCCGCAATCTGGGAACATCGATGACTCCAACGCTCGCGACGAAACAGACCGATTCGGATGGAACATTCGCGGCTGCGCCGCTTTGGCCAAAGCACTCGTATCGGCTGCGCATAACGGCGGAAGGATACGGCCCATCCGAGACATCACTGGTGGCCGGCGCCGCTGGCAAGACGCACGATTTCGGTGTGATCAAGCTGACGAGTATTCAAGGCGTCGTCGCCGGCCGCGTCGTGGACGCGGGGGGTAATGCGGTAAGCGATGCACTTGTCTTCAATTCCGGTGATGCGCCGGTTCGGCTCGAAACGCGCTCGGATACCAATGGTCGGTTCCAGCTCGAAGGGTTCCGCGAAGGCTCGGTGGCGATTTTCGCTGAGAAGGCACGCTATCGGTTTACCGCCTTGCGGACGCACGCTGGCGCCAGTGACGTTGTGATCGAGCTATTACCCGTTGAGGCGGGCGCTGCGGAGCCAATCGCTGAGCCGGGCTTGACGGCGGACGAACGTCACAATCTCGCACGCTGGATGATCGAGCGGCTCCGCCGTGTGCGCGGCTCGGGGGGCACCATCGACTTTGCAATGCTGCGATCGTTGGCCGGCATCGACCCCGACGCAGCACTGGCGTGGGTGGACGAAGCGGGTTACCAGTCGCGTCGCGATGACGTACTGCTCTCGATCGCCGAAGCGCGCGTGAGCGAGGATGCCGATGAAGCGCTGGCGCTCATCTCTCAGGTCAGCGCGGCGCGCTGGTTCTCTCGTGTGCACAAAATCGCGCGACGAGCCGTGGAAATAAGCCCGGATGCGGCGCGGCGGCACGCGGAAGATTGGATTTTTCGTCTCCGCCAGCTCGAGCAACCGCATCAAGTGTACTCGGTGGCGCAGCTTGGTCGGTTGCTCATAGACTTAGGCCAGGTCGAGGCCGGCAAGCGACTGTTGGACGAGGCGCGAGAAACCGCCGAGAGATTGGGCGGCAGCGGACTCGAGGGGTTTGCGCGCGGATATACGGCGGCACAACTTGCCCCCTTCGACATCGACGCGGCGCTCAAGCTCATCGAACCTATCACCGACTCGCGCGAAAAGATCCGGTACACCGCCAACGTCGCGGTGGAAATCAGTCGCCACGATCCTGACCGTGCGATCGCCATGGCCCCAACAATGGCGTCCGGCCACCTGTGGATGCGCATGGCACTCAAAATGGCTGACGACGACCTGCCCAAGGCCAAGGAAGTGCTCGCGCAAATGCGAGGTTCTGGCGACGAACGTTATCGCGCGCTCGGTCTAGCCTGGGTTGCCCGTGCGGTCCACCGCCGGCATCCCGAAGAGGCGTTTCGGCTGATCGACGAAAGTCTGGCCATTACGATACAATTGCCAGTAGGGTTCGATACCTGGTCGAACTATGGCCGTGAAGCACCGATCGCGGCCTACACGGCCGTCGTGGCACAAGAGATCGGCTACGCGGATATGCAAAGCGTCGTGGCGCGTGTGCTCGCGTGCCGCCGTCCGGATAGCCGGATGCATTCCGACGTGGATCGACTGAAGTCAGTGGTCACGATGGCGAAGATCCTGGCGGTCGTCGACCGCCAGGCGGCTCGCTGGTTGCTGGAAGCTATTCGCGACCGCGACGAACTGTTTGGCGGCGGAGGCTACGACTCGATCGACCGCAACGACTGGCTACTGGCGTGGTCGCTCGTGGATTCCCAGTTCGCGCAGCGGCTGGTGGAGGAGGAGATTCGCCGTCAGGTGATCGGTCCCTGGGGCAAATTGAAAGTGGGCACATTGACGCGAGCAGTGGAGATGTTATCGGCGCCGAAATACGAATTCATGCGCGTGTTGACAGAGAACGACGCGATCTGGTTTCCCGGTGATCCCGAATAGGAGCGGCGATGACGAAGGTTGGTGTCGTCCTTAAAGGGCTACGTTGCTGTTTGGTCGTGCACCGCACTGGCGCTTTGCTGGGGCACGGCCTGCGGCGTCAGCCCCAGCCACACACGGTATGCTCACATGACAACACAAAGGGAATTACCATGCGGCCATCGGCGTTCATCACAGCAGCCCTGATCGCGTTGGCGGCGCGGTGGCTGGGGCTAAGCGCAGCGTGCCCCAGCGGAGCGCCAATCGATTCCACGCCGGACGCCCATTCCACTGGGGCACGGCCTTCGGCCTTCGCCCCAGCCACCCGACGCTGGGAGTTTGTGCCGGCGGTGAGCGACGCATTCGCCATGCCGCCCGCGCGTGGCCATTGGTTGACGGACGACGTGCCGGAAAGATTGGAGGTCGCCGCGGATATTGCGCATCTGCAGGCGCGCTTCACGCAGCTTCGCTACGGAAGCCCGGACTCGGTGCGCGTGGCGATCATGGTTGCGAAGGACGCGGACGAACGACCGCAAGTCTATGTCGACGCGAATCGAGATCGCGTGCTTGACGCGACCGAGCGGCTGGAGGGGACCGGCCCAAGTTGGCGCATCGAGCTTCCCTACGAGGACACAAGCGTTGCGCCGGGAGGCTCCGGTCACGTCGCGCGGACTGTAGAGTTGCGCACCAATCGCTCCGGCAGGACGATCGGCGTTTCGACGGTTGGTTACTTGGAAGGGCGGATCGAGATCGACGGCCGGACGTGCGCGGCGCGCATGGTCGATGCCGATTCAAGCGGCCGCCTTGGCGACGTCGACGACCGCCTTTGGCTGGACCTGAATGACGATGGCCAGTGGGACCGTTTTCTGGAACAATTTCCCAGCCGGCCGGTCGTGCGGATCGCAGGCCGCCGATACACGTTTACAAGCGACCAGCGCGGCGAGGCGTTCTTCCTGCGAGAGCTAGTCGGCGCGGGAATTATCGCCCTGCGAATCGGTGCCAGCGACCGCACCCAGCCGAAGGACTTCACTGCGCTATTGGTCGGGGCAGATCAAACCGCCATCTCGATTGGCAAAGAAGACGCTGCGGTCGAGGTGCCCGTGGGGCGATATCGAGTTGCCTCCTTGTCGCTGGCGTTTGACGATCCGGCCGGCGGCGCGCCGTGGAGCTTTATCTTCTCCTCCGTCAGCTCATCGCTCTCGCGCCGGTTCGAGGTAACGGCTGGCGAGACGTGCACGATTGATCCGTTGGCCGATCTGCAATTTGCGGCACAAATCGCACAGCGGCAGAGGCCCTTTCAACCGGGCGATCGGATCGAGGTGACGCCGCGGCTCCATTCGGCCGGGCTCCTGATCAATAGCTGCACGCGCGGCGACGGCCAGGTGCGGCACACCAGCGGCGAACTGTGCGCCGCCGTGGAGCTCGCCGACGGCGGTGGCAATGTCGTGTCGAGTGCCCAGTCGGGCTTTGCCTGAGGCACGTTCTGCCCGGCCTCGGTCCGAGTGCCGTCGACTAGCAGCGCGGGAACGCTTGAGGTGCGAGCACGCTTCGACTCCGGCCCGCTGGCTGGGTTATTGGAGGCTCGCCGGATGGTCGAAGTGCAGCGCTAGCCGCCGCGGCGCGCGAACGCTGCGCGCCGACTCAGGCGGCCTTGAGGGGGGTGAACTGACGTGCGCGGTCGGCGACTTTGCGACCGTAGGTGTGCCGCGCGAGGAGCTTGGTCGTCGCCGAGTTGACCAGCGAGGGCAAAAAGGGCATCGGCCGCAGGACGTCGACGATCAACACGGCACGCATCTCGTGGCTGTGGTTTTCGACCGAGTGAGGCCAGCTATCGTCGAACAAAACCGCCTCGCCGGTTTTCCAGACGTAAGGCCGGCCGCTCAGCCAAAGCGTGGGTGGGCGCTCGGCCGGAACACGCAGCGCCAAGTGATAGCGAAGGTAGCCGAGATACGGACCCTCGTGCTCGGGGATCGACTTGCCGGGATCGAGCACCGAGAAGAAGGCCTGCAACATGTTGGGGATCTGGTCCAAGATCGCACAAGTTCTGGGGCACAGCGCGCGGTTGGCCATCAGTTTGTGGCCGAGGATATCCAGCATGAATACGCCCCAGTTCTTGGCGGTCGCGGCGGATATCGCGCGTTCGCCGGCATCGACCTCGTGATAAGCGGGCAGGTAGGCGCCGCGCTCGATGAGTTGATCGAACTCCTGGCGGATAACGGGGAATCCGCGCGTCACATCGGCCAGGGACGGATACGTGGCGTTGATGTCGAAGAACACGGGCCGCTGATCGCCCCCAGCGTAGCGCGCATAGTAACGATTCAGCATTGCCTTGAAGACATGATAATCCACGGCGTATCTCCGCATTGAAGGAGAGTTCTAGGAAGCGAGCAGTTGGTGGCGTGTGGCGCCAATGCCATGCGATAAAGACGAAGCTCTGGGACGGACCGGCGGCGATGGCCAGAATTTTCGGCCGGCGAGCGGCCAGACTTGAGTTAATTTGGCTAACTAATGGCACATCTCGTCGTGCAAGCCGGCTTGCTGCCTGCCTTTGCGCAACACCAGGTCCTCAGGACGGCTTGTGCCTCGGCGTGGCGACTTGTTGGCCGGCTATGGGAGCCGTTCGAGCGTGACGGCCATGACGATCGGCGATGTGGCGTCCTCGCCCTTGACGAACTCGATTTGCTCGATGACGGCATCGCGCTCTGGCCGGATCGAGAGATAACGCACCTGCCGGCCGCCGAGATCGAAGGCGAACTGCGACTCGGGCACGTCGACGCGGCGGATGTAGTCGGCCAGGTGAATGCCGTTGCGCAGCGGGTGATCTTCTTCCGCGCCGTCTTCGTAATGCAGTCGCACGATCAGGGAGACGGTTCCCTTCTCGCCGATCGGGTATCCCCAGCCGCTTACTCCGCCGAGGAGATGAACGGCCACCGCCGCCGAATGGCACGGCAGGCTCACGGCTCGCGGCATCGTACGCGAAACGCCGCCATGGTCGCAGTGCAGTGCGATCGCGTTCGGCACGGCGCCATCGCGCGGATCGAGCAATTGGAAGGGAACCTCGGCGACCGTGTGCGGTCCCCAGGTGTCGAACACGAGCCGTTCGATCGCCTGGTCGGTGCTATGGAACATGCCCCGAGTCGACGCGACCGTCGCGGCGCGCCCCAGCGGCAGCGGCAGGTAGCGTCCACGTGCCGAGAGGAACTCCAACAGATCGACGACGTCCTGTTCGGGGAGTTTTTCAAAACCCTCGGGCATGACCGACAGCGGCGAGGCGGCCATTTCATCGATATCATCGCGCAGCACGGTGTGCGTTTTGGCCTCGCTGTCCAGCAGTGCGACGGTTGTGCGCGTCTCCGACAAAAGCAAGCCGGCGAGTACGCGGCCATCGTCGGTCGAGACAATGTACTGGCGGTAGTTGCCTTCGACCGAACGGTTGGGATCGAGCATTTCCGTCAGGATTTCGCCGCGCGGCCGCGCGGCCACGCCGGTGAGATCGGGCCCGATATTCGCGCCGAGCGCGCCGTGACGGTGGCACTTCGCACAATTCTTGTCGAACACCTCGCGACCGTGCGCCGCATCGCCCGAGCGTGATGCCAGCGGCAGGAGCGATTCGAGCACCGCCTTGCGATCGGCGCTGGGCTCCTTCGCTTGGCGAGCGAGCAGCTTGGTGGCGCGGCTGGCGAGCACCTTCTCCGGATGGTGTCGTAAGCGTTGCTCTTGATCGAGCGCCAGATCGACGGGAGCGAGCCGGCCTTGCTCCAAGGCATCAAGCAAGGCCTCGGTCCACTCGCGACGCCGCAGCAAGATTGCGACCGCTGCCTTGCGTGTCGCGGGACCAAAGCGATCGACGTGCGACGTCAGCGCCGCGCCTACGCCGGGGGCGGCGCTCTCCGCCAGGGCTTCCAACAGTGCCGTCGAAAACTCCGGCGACGCCTGAGGCGTCACGAGCGATAGCAGCGCATCAAACGTCTCGCTTGCGGGGACGAGCGTGGCAACCTGCGCGGCGGCCGCCGTGCGCTCGTCGTCAGAGGCATCCGTCTTGGCGACTTGCGCCATCAGCGCATCGCGCAGTCCGCGAATACGCTCGGCCAGCGCGTCGTCAGCGCGCCAGCGCATTGCCAGTTGGATCAGTTGCGACTGCGAAGTTCGCGGCAGCCGCTCGAAAAGCCTGCCGAGGTCGTGGGCCGTCGTCGAAACATCGTCGGGAGCCAGGTCACGGGGCCAGCCCGCGGCGAGTCCCTCGACGGCGGCCGCTACGGATGCCACGTTCGTCTGCGGCCCAGCCAGCGCGCCGATGAGCTTCGCGATCGTGTCACGTGGCGCGCCACGAGCGTAATGCTCGGCAACGGCGCGCACTGCCGCCGCGACGGCACTTCGGCCATTACTCGCCGGGGCCATTTGCAGCCGACCAGCGGGACCGCCTGGCTTCAATCTGCCCGGTTATTCGAGCGACACATCGATCAACGCGCCGATCTTGCACGTAGAACGCCACGTTTAGCCCACATCGCGATGGGCGGCACCGGTTGTCGTACCGCCGCCAACGAGATGTGGTCCGAAGTTTGGAGATTAGATCGCGCGAGCGCCAATCCAAATGGCCCCCCGATGCCCGACGTGCCAAACCCCCGGCCGAAGCTCGCCTAGGTCCTTACAGCCGCGCTCGCCACGTGCGCAAAGCATCGATCTCAACAACTGCTTGCCGCCGGCCGTCCCGGGCAAGTCATGACGCATGCCCGGGTTTAGCCGTCTGGAGAACGGCCCGGCCGACGACAATACTCGACGCTACCGACGAGGTAATCTTCACGTGGCGGGTCCCTTCTCGGTACGCGCATTACCCGTTCGGTGCACCGTGCCTGCGCGGTTGCTGCCATTGCCATCGCGGTTCAGCCAATGCAGCGCAAGCTTTTGGACAACTGTGATGAACTCCTGGCCGCCATGCGGCTTGAAAATGATCGCGCTCGCGCACGACTGTGTCGTCGTGTCGCCGCTGTTCTCTAAACTGTGGAAAACGACCACCGGCGCCAATCGGTTCGGATCGTTTTGAACGTCACAGTGCCGCGTCGCTAACTGCATCCAAGGTTCGAATATCCAAGGCGCCGCGCCGATCACGATCAAGTCCGGTGGTCTGGTGCTTTGTCCGGCGATCGAATTGAAGTACTTCGCAGCATCACTGTCGTTCCGCAATACGACGACATTGCAATCCAGAACAGCCTTGCGAAGCGCAAGAACCGTCAACTCCTCGTCGTCGGGGTTGTCTTCCAACAACACGATGGTCTTGCCTTGCAGCAACTGGCTCTGGCTATTCACGGTTGTCACTCCGTATTCCGATCTTCGCGCTGTCGAATACAAGGCGACGAAAAGCGTTCCACAAGCCTCGCGTCACCGCCTTCGCCCAACCCTTGAAATACAGGAATAGAGAGGGAAGGATTCCCTGAAGAAAGAAACTACGGTCGCTCATTTCACGACGATCCTGTCTGTGCAATCGCTCACCACCGTTGCGGCTCTTTGCCTTACCGGCGCAAGATCGGCTGCAACCTTGATTACAGCAATGGCAGCCGCTACCCCAGCGCAGCGGCTGCCACGCCGCAATACAAAGGGACAGTCCCCACGGATCAACAATCGTCAAGTGCGAGAACCGCGTCCAACACCTCCTGCCCCATGCGAGTCGGTGCTGGGTGCATGCCCTATTGCCGAACGCAAAGAGCAACATATGTGCCAATCGCGTCGGCAAACGAATAATAGGAGGCAACTCCTTAGTCAGAAATGTAGATAACGCGAAATGCAAGCGGGCCCAAACAAACGCTTACATTGAGACGACTGTCAGAAAGTCGACGAATCGTCAGGATTCTGACAGGGCTTTCCGCTGTCGGCGATAGCGCCTTCGTGCCGCCGGATTTTGGCGTGCAGCGTCGGGCGCGTGAGTCCGAGGATCTTCGCCGCCTGCGTCTGATTGCCGTGTGAACGCCGCATCGCTTCGGATACAAGCAGCTTGTCGAGCACCGCTAGCAATTGTTCATGGGCGCCAGACCCGGAGTTGGCGTCAAGGTAGCGCGCCACAAGCTGTCTCAAGCTCTCATTGACGGACAATAGCGTGTGCGCGCCGTCGTCCACCACGGGCGCGATTGCGCGAGCGACGTCGCTGGGCTGGATCGGGTGGCCCGCCGAAAAAACCATCGCGCGATACACGCAGTGTTCCAGTTCTCGCACGTTTCCGGGCCACGCATACCGTTTGAAGATGTCCAATGCCTCGTTGGCGATCAGCGGTCGTTCGATCGTCAGTTGGGCGGCATAGCGTCGCATGAAGTATTCGACCAACGATGGGATGTCCTCGCGCCGTTCTCGAAGCGGCGGAAGGACAAGGTTCACTACATTGAGGCGGTAGTAGAGGTCCTCCCGAAAGGCGCCCCTGGCAATCGCTTGTTCAAGACTCCGATTTGTGGCGGCAAGAACTCTTACATCGACGCGGATGGTTTCGTTGCCTCCGATTCGCTCGAAACTGCGTTCCTGCAGCACGCGCAGGATTTTTGCTTGCACGCCAAGCGGGATGTCGCCGATCTCATCCAGAAAGATCGTGCCGCCGTCGGCTTGCTCGAACTTTCCGATACGCCTCGCGTGGGCGCCTGTGAAGGCGCCGCGCTCATAGCCAAAAAGCTCGCTCTCTAGCAAGGTCTCGGGAATGGCGACGCAATTGACGACCAGAAGCGGTGCGTTGCCACGGCGGCTGTGCTGGTAAACGGCACGCGCGACAAGCTCCTTGCCCGTCCCCGACTCACCACGAATCAACACCGTGGCGTCCGTTGGCGCCGCGCGGCCGATTGCCTTGTAGAGTTCCTGCATGCCCGCGCTTTGACCTATAATCGCGTCGCGAGACATGGGCGTCGCGCCGGGATTGAGGTCCACTTGCCTTTGCACCAGCCGGACCCCCTCCAGCGCGCGCTGTATGAGACTGAGCATCTCCTCCGGTTCAAATGGCTTGAGTTGATAGTCGAACGCCCCGCGCTTGGTGGCCTCGATCGCTGAATCAACCGTTCCCTGTCCGGTCATGATGACCACCGGGAGCGCTGGATGCATTCGCTTGATCTCTTGCATTGCGTCCAAGCCGCTCATCCCGGGCATGCACACGTCCATCACAATCAGTTCTGGTGGTTCGGCGCGTACGCGGTCGAGCGCCGCTTCGGCACTCACCGCCCCGACGACGTCGTAACCCTGCGATACGAGCATCTGCTCAAATGCCGCCACGACGCCAGGTTCGTCGTCCACAACCAGGATCTTGGACATGACCGTCAATCTCCCAGCGCCGGTATCCAAACGGCAAACGTCGTCCCGGCCGAGCTGGACATATCCAGCACCAGGCTTCCCTCGTGCCGCGCCATGACCGACGCGGCAATGCACAATCCCAGACCGGTTCCGTGTTCCTTCGTTGTGAAGAACGGTTCGAAGATCCGTTCCTGAACGTCGCGCGGAATTCCACCGCCGGCATCTTCAATGCGGACGACGACAAACCGACGTTCGGATTGCACCGTCGCGTCGGCGCAAATTCGAACGCGGCCTCCCCGTGGCATGGCATCGACGGAATTGTCCAGCAGGTTGATCAACACCTGGCGGATCTGTTCCTGGTCGACGAGCACGTCGGGAAGGTCTGGCGCCACACAAGGTATCGGTTCAATTCCGCGTTCGGCCAGCCGGAGTCGCAGCAGTTCCAGCGTCTTGTCGATTAGGATGGCGACGTTCTGTGGCGACAGCTTCAATCCCGGTGGGCGCGAAAATTCCAGAAAATTCCTCACAATGCTCTCTAGGCGCGTCGTTTCATCCGACACCATTTCGAATGGGCGCCGTAAACTCGGGTCATCCCCCACTGCCTTGCGGATCGAATACAGCCACAGTTTGAGAGACGTGAGCGGGTTGCGGATTTCATGGGCTACGCTGGCCGCCAGCTTACCCACCGACGCGAGCTTTTCCGCCTGCAATAGCTGGCTCTGGCTGCGCTCCAAGTGCCAACGCGTTTCAGCAACGTTTTCCATCAACGAATGCAAATACAGGCCGACGGTTCGCATCTCGTCGTGCCCGTCGTCGATCGACACTCCCTTGCCATTCGACGCGAAATGGCGCGCGTCGGCTGCCATGTGCCGCAATGGAAAAATGACGCCGTGGAAAAAAAGCCACAACAACGCCACGCCCAGTCCCACCGTTACGACCACGCACGTCCCGATCGTCCAGCGAATTCGAGCAACTTCTCTGCGCACGCGTTCGTTCGCGGCGTTGGCATACTGGTTATTGGCGGCCAAGAAACTTTCGCACTGTTGATAGGCTAGTAAGTAGAGCGCCGTCACGTCCTTCAGCAAAATGGATTTGGCCGCATCCACATGGCCGGAGTCATAGAGCACCACCACTTCGTCCCGCTTGCGGTCGTAGTCGTGATGAATGTCTTCAAGCTGCGACAGAATTCGATGTTCGGCGGGCGTATGGGCCGCATGGCGCGCCTGAATCAACCAATAGGCAAACGTCGCCTGTTTGGCCTGCAGCTCATTGAGCCAAGCGCGGTTGCCGTTGTCCAACACGTACGAGGAGACGTAACCGCGTTGCTCCAGGAGCGCAATCTCCAACTCCTCGGCCGCGCGAACGCTCGCCAGATTCTCGTCCACGATCGTGTGTAGCGCCGCGCTAAATCGCTGCGCCGCGAACAACCCCACAACGCTGCAAAGCAAGGCCAGCAACAAGACGCCGACGATCGTCGCCGAAATTCGCGTTGCCAATCGAAGTCGCACCGCTCGCCCTTAATTCACCAGCGTTGGTCACTACGCAAAGAAGTTTACCTGATTGCAGCCGTTTGGACCGAAAAAATTACACGGGAATAATCTGCTCTTGGCGATTTCAACGTCAAACAGCATTCGTTGACGCCTTGTTGGTAGGCTACGCCCTTCAGCGCCAGGAAGCTCCAGGTCGTTCGATTTCCAAGTTCCTTAATTGAAACGCGCGCAGGCTCGCACGGTTTTGCCACATCACCTGACCAGGGAGCACGATGAGACCCACGGCCAGCACGATGAGCGGCGTCCGTTGCCACCAGTCCTCCCAATGCGACATCAACAACAGCTCGGCTCCCACGCCAATCATCTCCGCGGCAAGCAACAACAGCAAAAGAGCACGGAACCGTTGCGGCACAATCAGCGGTGGCAGCGACGAATGGGTGCGATTATCCATCAAGGTCCACCTTAACTGGGGCCCTCGATGAAGTCCACTTTGGCGATTGGTTGAGTTCCGTTCCGACCGTCCCTCGCATGGTGCGACGCGCGGCAATACCATGACAACGCCAAGCGCGGTGGGCCTTAAGAGAATTGACGGTCCGCAAACCACGACCGATACTGAGGTGGTTCTGCGCCGAAAGAGCGGGCCGATCGCCCGAATCGGACGCCTATGCTAATGCCGATCGGAGTGTCTGCGATGCGTCCATTCGCGGCCGTGTTCAAGAGTCAGCCGGATCGAATCCTGCGCGATCGACGACACAGGATTGCGGCACTCATGCTGATCGGCGGTCCGCTGTTTCTGGCAGTATTGCCGCAGCATCGCGGTCATTGTCGAGATAACGCTCGTGGTCCCAATGTTGTAATCATTATTGCCGACGATCTCGGCTTTTCTGACCTGGGGTGTTACGGTTCCGAGATCGCCACGCCGAATCTGGACCGGCTGGCCGCCAGCGGCCTGCGATTCACGCAGTTTTACAACGCGGCACGCTGCTGCCCCACTCGCGCCGCCGTACTGACCGGGCTTTATCCGCATCAAGCCGGCGTCGGCCACATGCTGGGACCCTGGCGCCCGCCCTCGTACACAAGCGGCCTCGCTGAGTCATGTGCGACCATCGCCGAGCTGTTGCACGACGCGGGCCACCGCACATATCACATCGGCAAATGGCACGTCGGTGGGGTGGCCGCGGACGGTGACCGCACAAACCACCCCATCCACCGCGCGTTTGATCGCGCCTATGGCACGGGGGGCGGCGGAAACTATTTCTCGCTGCGGCCGTTGTACCTCGACGAGGCCGAGGCCACGCCGAACGAAGGCTTTTACGCGACCGATGCGTTCTCCGACTATGCCGTGAAGTTCATCGAAGTGCACGGACGCGAGCACGGCCAACGGCCGTTTCTGTTGCACCTTTGTTACACCGCCCCACATTTCCCGCTGCACGCAAAGCCGGCGGACATCGAGAAATACCGCGGCCGCTATCGCGGGGGCTGGGACGAGCTGCGAGCGACGCGCTTCGCGCGCCAGAAAGAGATCGGCCTGTTTCCGCCTGACGTACGGCTCTCGCCGCGTGATCCGGTGGCCAATGCCTGGGCCGATGTCGACGAATCCCAGCGCGACGAATGGGACCTGCGGATGGCGGTCCACGCGGCCATGATCGACTCCATGGATCAGGGCATCGGACGGGTGCTGGATGCCGTGCGCCAAATCGGCGCGGAGCAGAACACCTTGGTGCTTTTCCTCTCCGACAACGGTGCGAGCGCCGAAGCGCTCGATTCCTGGCCGGACGCTCGGCGTGGTCACAAGCCCGGTTCGATGACCGGCACGCAGGAATCACACCGCACGATTGAAGTGGGTTGGGCCAACGCGGCCAACACGCCGTTTCGAGAGCACAAGATGTGGATCCACGAAGGGGGGATCGCCACGCCACTCATCATGAGCTGGCCGGCAGGCATCACAGCTCGCGGAACGCTGACGCATGAAGTCGCTCACGTGATCGACCTGATGCCCACACTGCTCGAGTTGGCGCGGGTGGAATACCCCGCTTCGTATCATGGACGCCAACTTCCTGAGTTGCCAGGCCGGAGCCTGGTTCCCGTGCTCAGGGGAGGCAGGCTCGGCTCGCGGACGCTCGCTTGGGAGCATGAAGGCAACCGTGGCATCCGCGTCGGCGATTGGAAGCTGGTGGCGCCGTTTCGCGGCCCATGGGAGCTTTATGATCTGGCCAGCGATCGAACCGAGGTCCACAATCTCGCGGCCGAAAATCAGCCCAAGGTCGACGAGCTGGCCAAACAGTGGCAAGCCTGGGCTGACACAGTCGGCGTCGTGCCGTGGGAGCAGCTACAAGGCGCGAGCTACAAACCGACCCCGGCATATCGCAAGAAATCGGAACCGGTATCTCCGTAGGAGCGCCTCAATCCATCCCCCGGTGTTCCACATTCGGCCAGTAGCGAGTGAAGTTGAATTCGGGGCTGTTGTCGTGGTCGTGGCAGCGGACGCAGTGCTGATCTTCGGCCAGCGACTTAGTCAGCCGCATCGCGGCGCGAAGCTGGTCGCGTCGCACCAGATCGCGCGCGGGCCGCGCCTCTTCCGCGGTGGCATGCGCGCCACCTGGGCCGTGACAGTTCTCACAGCCGTTGCCCGCCAATAGCGGCGTCCGCTCGAGGCTCTCGAAACCGGTTTCGTAGCGAAAATATTCTTGCGGATTCCAGCCCGTGGCGTGGCAGCTAATGCACTCGGGATCGAACTGGCGTGGAGGCGAGAGTTTGGTGAGCGTGTCGGTGGCGTGCGAGTGTGCGACTTTTTTCCAAGTTGCATGGGCCTTGGTGTGGCATTTACCGCAGCGCTCGGCGCCCACGAACTGGCCGGCCGGGTCACCAGCTCCTTGGGCGCGGGGGTGCGGGGTGGGCTGCGGCACGAGCGCATCAAACCCGGCGGCGCGCAACTCGGCCTGGTAGTCGGTCATGATCTTCTTCATCGCGGCGGTTTCGTGAAATCGCGCATCGAGTGGCACGCGCTGATATCGCGGCGGCGGCTCGTCGTACAGGCCCACCACGGCGGCGTACATTCCCTTGTGGCCGATCTCGACCAATAGCCGATTGGTGCCGTCGATCCGCGCTGCCTCGCGCGGCGGCTCGTCGGCGCCGCCGGCCGTGACCACAATGTCAAATTCCGTAAACCGCTCCGCCAGCGCTCGCGATTCCTCGCGACTGGCGTGCGCGAGCAGAACGCGAAAGTCTGAGTCGGTGAGCTGGGGCAACACAGCGGCCAAGGCATCTTCGGGGCTCGACGTTGTCACATCCGGGTTATCAAGCTGCGGGTGAAAACTAACTCCAAGGATCGACGTAATACCCACGATCGTCTCACCAACCTCGACTCGCTGCACCAAGGGTAAGCTCGCCTCGTCGAAGCCGGCCAGCTTGACGTTTGCGGAGACAAAATTGGTTGGGGTACCGTCGGGTGCTGTTGCGGCCAGCAGAATCGTATCGGCCCCCAGCCGCAAGTCCGCGAGTCCCAGCGCAACGGCGCCATACCCCATCGCGCGTAGCGCGTCGGCCGCATAGCGAAACTTCATGTCGGCCTGTGGACCGTAGCGGCGAATCTGCCCCCCCAGGTCGATGGCCACGACCGGCCAGCCTCGCTTCGTGCGAAGTTCATCCAAGAGAGCATGGCGTCGACCGAGCCCACCCTTCTGGTTATCCAGGCCCGCGCATCCGCAGGGCTCGAGATATCCGTCTTGCTCGCCAGTGATGACGATGGCAAGCTTCGGCCGTTCCCACCCCTCGAAGATCGGTCCATTGAGTGCCACGGGGTCGATCGATCGGCGGTGCGAGCCGCCGTAGGAGTCACGCTCGGCCGCATTCTCCCGCGCATTATTTGCCGCGGCAGGATCGGACACCGACCTTTGGCACCCCGCTACGAATACGACCAAAGCGGCCGCCAACGGCCAGATAAGCTGATGCACCGATCCGCGGATCGAACAGAGCAAACGCGCCATCTTTGCCTCTTCTTCCATGCAAGCTTGAATACCCAACGGCGAGTTTCACTGGACGGCGAAAATGACCGAGATTTCCAGTTGCGGCGTGTCAGGATGGTTTGTATCGAGCCGGATCTTGCCCGCCGGACTCGCCTCCGTGGCCAAATGCGTCATGGGTGGACATCCGCGTGGCACCTCGACCCAGAATGGAATCTCGACCACGGCACCGGCGCCGATTTGTTTCTTTTCTCCGATCTTTACGACCAGCTCGCTGGGCACAACTTCGGCCACGCGCACATCAACTTCGTCACGGTGCGGCCCCTTGACCATGATTTTGAATTGGCGGCTGGCGCCTTGCGCGCCGTCGACCTTTCCGAAGGTTACTCTCCCCCCCTTGGTGCTCGAGCGGAAATCGGGACCAATCACGGTCAGGTCGCTATCAATGCGAATGCTGATCGGAATCTCGACCGGCGGGACGTCTTCATAGTTCGTGTCGAAGACGATCTTATCGGCATAGTTGCCGGGACGCAGCAGTCCGGGTTTCAGCTCCGCCACAACTTGCACACCGCTCTTGGCCGAAAGCAGGTGCATGTCGGTCGTTTCGGCCGGAGCTGGCTTTGTCTGCCACTGGAATCGGCTTGCCACCGATCCTTCGGCCGGCGACCGCGGCGTCAACTGAAGTGGTTCATCGTGTGTCGAATAGACCGTCACGGTTTTCGTGGCGGCGTCATTCGCTCCGATCTTGTTGAACAGCAGGAACTGCGGCATCACGACTACGCTGGCCGATATCTTGCCGGTGATCGTCAACACCACCTTGGGACGGTTGCGATCGTTCGTGCAGATGGTCGCTTCCTGGCGAAAGGTGGAGGTTGGTTCTTCCAGCTTGAATTCGAGCGTGACATCGCGCGTGCCGCCAGGCGGGATCTCGGCCGCGCCTACGTCGCTCAATGTGCACTTGCAGGTCGTTTCCCCTTTGCGCAGCAGGAGCGGAAACTGCCCCGCATTGCGAAACACAAAAGTATGCGATCGCGTCGAGTGCAGCTCCATCTCGCCAAAGTCGTATGATTCGGCGTCGACCACCACTTTGGGCTGCGGTCCGTCGGCGGGCGGAAGCGGCGGAAGGCAGGGATCGTTGCCGATTGGAATGGGGCCAACCAGGTCGGCGCGATCGCTGAACAGTGTAACTCCACGATACCCGAGCGCGACGGCCAGTCCGGTAATTGCGGCCAAGACGACAACGACCAGAATCCACCCGATCTTCATACGTTCCAATCTAAACCGCGCGAGCAGACCGTCAATTCTCCCCCACCTTCATACGCAGCAAGCGTTGACGCAGTTCTTCCGGAAGCTTTTGGTCAAAGTGCGGAGTCAGGCGGTCGAGCCGCAGCGCCTCGTTGCGCTGCCGCGAGGCCGACTCATCTTGCCGCGCCGCACTGAGTGCCATAGCGAGTCGAGCGTGATGCGTCGCGCTGTTGGGGTAAAGCTGAACTGCGTCCTCGTAGTGGTCGACAGCCAGGCGAAGATGGCGTGCGTCGCGTGTCCGCTCGAAGGCGGCAAACTGCCGATCTCCCGCCGCTGAATGGCCGGCCGCCCAACGCGCGCGAAGCCGAAGGACGTGGCGATCGGCCTCCTCGATCTGGGCAAATTGGTTGGCGTCGGGGTGAGTGGCCCAATCCTGGAATTGTAACTCCGCCAGCCGTTGCCACGGCACGGCCGAGAGCGGATCGGCGGCGGCTGCCCGTCGAAGATATTGGCGAGCGTTCGGCGGATCGCTCTCGGCGAGCACCATCGCGTGTCGGCAATTCATCACTGGCCGGTATCCGCTAAAGTAACAAGCGGCGGCGATGCCGAGGGCGCCGACAAACATCAGCGCTGCCTTCGCGCTGGATACTTTGTGCCAATGGTCAAGCGCGTCCACGGTCGAGCTTCCAAGTGCCAACAGCAGCCAAAAACTTCCGGCGACGCCGGCGAACCCAATTCCGCCCGCCCCTAGCAAGTTGGTTGCCAGCGCTGCCAGCGCCGCCGCGACAATTCCCGTTGTCAGGACTCCGTGAACAATCCACGGGAGCAAGAGGAAAAAGACGGCGGCGGCTATGGACAGTCCGCCCACGCACATCGGCAAGGAAAGCGGAACCTCGACGAGCGGACCGGCGAGAAATGCCAACAGAAATCCGAGGGCGCCGCCGGCGGCCACTTTGCGCGCAGCGCAGACCTCCGGGATAAACCCGGAGGCTCTATGAGTGTTCGAGGCTCTCGGAGTAGTGGTGGCTCTCGAAGTCGAGGTGGCTGTCTGCGGCGCGGTTGCGTGCTGATGTGTGGACGGTTGCGGTAATCGCGTCATTGCATGGCCGAAACATGCCAGCACGCCCAATAGGGCCAGCAGTCCTGGCGTGCCCGTGGTGGCCCAAACTTCGAGTACGAAATTGTGCGGGTCGGCGATTTCCTCGCTGGCGGCGGGCGGCTTGTACCGCGTGTAAAAGTCTCCAAAATTTCCGCCGCCGCAGCCTAGCCAAGGATTCTCGCCAACAATGGCCATCGCGCCTCGCCAGTATTGCCAGCGATACGCCAGCGACTTTGGGGTCTCGGTCAGCACTTCGAGGTCCAAGCCTCCAATCGCCGTGGCCACCGCGATCAGTGATGCGACGGCGACCAGCACAACAATGGCCTTGAGCAAGAGAACTCCTCTCCCGCGCTGGGGGAGAGGATTGGGTGAGGAGGTCTGCGAGGCGGCTCGACGCTTCATGAGCAGAAGGACGACCAAGCCAACGAAAGTCCCCAAATAGGCGCTTCGGCTCTTCGTCAGCAGCATGCAGGCCGCGATCAGCGAAAGCGCTAGCAAGAACGCCCACCGCTGCCACGCGAAGACTGGCCGCGTTGGCCATGCGGCGGCCCCCGGCGACTCGCCGGCGGCTAAGACAAGGGGGGCTAAGACATGGGACTGCGGCCGTGAGATTCCTGGCGCGCCTGGCCATGAGGCAGCGGCGCCGAGTCCCACCACCAACCAGGCCGCCAAGAATCCGGCGAGCGAATTGGCCAGTGCGAAGGTGGCCATCGGTTCCGTGCTGGCCAGCCGTTGCTCCAGCAAGTAGCGCTGTGGCGAGCCGGGCGGGGACCATTGGCCCGTGTCACGTAGCATTTGATCGGGACTTGCGTGATACGCCTCTCGAGTCTCAGGCAAGCTGACGAAGTATTGGTGCAGTCCGAACGCCGAGACGGCCGTGGCAAGCGCGATCATGACCGCGGTGGCGCTCCGCAGCTCACGTTCACTGCGGAGGAGCTGACGCGCGAGAAAGAACGCCGTTGCCAGGCCGACCCACTCCCAGAGCGTGTTCACCGCCGGCCGTGGCGCGCCCGCAATCGCCCCAGCCAACGCGCTGAGCGCATGCCAGGCGAACAGGATCAGAACCGCAACGTCGATCGGTCCGAAACGCCAAACGAGACCTCCATCGAATATGCCCACAGCGAGCCATAGGGCCAGCACAACCAGTCCCAGCATCACGAACGGGAGTCCATCCCCCAGCCAAGCGGCGGACTCGCTAGGGTACAACACGCGTACCACAAAGAGAGAAGTGAGCCCCGCCAGGAGCCACGGCCTCGCCCGCGTGGAAAATTTCAGAGTTTGCGCGCCACGTGTCACGGCTGCGCCGGAACCTGCGCCGGAGCCTGTGCCGGTTGGGCCAGGCGCGGGTCGAGCTCCACCGCCTTGGCGATGTCCTTGTCGGCGCTGGCGTTATCGCCCCGCGCCTTATGGAGTCCGGCACGAATCGCGTAGAATCGCGCGCTGTTCGGATCGAGCTCGATTGCTCTGGTAATGTCAACCATCGCGCTGGCGCCATCACCGAGTGCCTGATGCAGTCCGGCGCGGATCGAGAACGTTTGCGCGTTGTTCGCATTCAATTGGATCGACTTGTTCAGGTCTTCCAGCGCTTGCGCGGTTTGGCCAGCCAATCCGGACGCCATGCCACGGAGAAAGTAGGCCCCCGCGTCGTCCGGTGTCAGGCGAATGACCGCCGTGGCGTCCTCGATCGTCTTGGTCAAGTCGCCCAGGTTTTTTGTCGCCTGACCCCTCACCAGGTAGGTACTCGCGCGGACCGAAAACAGGTCTGCGCGATCGGGCGCCAGCTTGATCGCTTCGTCAAGGTCCTTCACCGCGTTGTCAAAGTCGTTGCGTGCCGCATAGGCCATGCCTCGCTGGTGATAGAGATCGGCGTCGAGTGGCTTGATGCGGATCGCTTCACTGAGATCCGCAAAGGCCTTGGTCACCAGGTCGGCAACGTCCGGGGGAGGTGGATCCTTGGCGGCCTGCATGACGCGAACGGTGCCGCGGCGCGCAAACGCATCGGCAAAGGTGGCGTCGGCCGCCACCGCCGCGTCGAGGTCCGCAATCGCCGAATCGTTGTCTTGCTTCTGCAGGTGGCTGCCCGAGCGTCGATACAACGCGCGCGCCTTGTTCGGTGCTTCGGGCTCGAGCGCCAGCGCCGCATCGAAGTCGGCCAGCGCCTTGTCATGCTCCCCCAGCGCCTGGTGAAAGATGCCCCGGTGCATGAGCGCATTGAGGTTCTGCGGGGTCGCCGACACCGCCGCGTCGAAATCGGCCAGCGCCTTGTCGACTTGCCCCAAGGCAGCATGGGCTTTCGCGCGGTTGACGAGCGATACTACGTCGCCGGCGTTCTTTTCAATCGCCATGCCGAACGCGGCGAGCGCCTGGTCAAATTCTCCCAACTTGTTGCGCGCGAGGCCCTGCGCGGCGTATGCCACCGTTAAGTCGGGTTTCAGTGCAATCGCCCGGTCGAACAACTCCACGGCCTGTCGGAAATCGCGCTTGTCAAAATGGACGGCGGCGCGGTTGTACAGCAGGGCCGCGTTCTGGGGATCGAGTTGGATCGCCGCATCCAGATCGGTCGCCGCCCCGTCCAGATTGCCTTGTTTTCGGTAGGCGCTGGCGCGAGTGAAGTACGCCAGCGCGAGATTGGAGTCGAACTCAATCGCCTGGTTACAGTCACTGATGCACGGTTCCAAAGACCCCAGGTGAAAATTGGCCAGCGCTCGATGCGCCAGTGCTACCGCCGACTTATCATCCTTGGCCAGTGCCTCGCCATATGCCGTGATGGCCTGCGCGTATTCACCCTTCTTGAATAATTCGTCGCCGGTGGCGATGGAGGTGGCCGCATCGTCCTGCGCCCGCGCCACGGACGATGTGACGCTGAGGCACGCCGCCAGGACGACAAACTGTGCTGTTCGATATCGAATCATGGCATTGACCATCAAGGTAAGGTGCGTCGAGCGCAGCACTGACGCACCGCGTCGTATGCAAAGACCAGATCATGCACCGCAATGGATTCGTACCACAGTGTTAGTCTAGCACGCGCCTCAAATCCGCTCAAAATACCTCCGCCGCTCCCAGTCGGTGACGGCCGCGCTGTAGGCATGCGCCTCGGTTCGTGCCGTGTGTACATAGAAATCCACGACGTCGGCCCCGAACGCCTCGCGCGCCCAAGCACTCGCGTCGAGCAGCTCGGCGGCCTCGTCCAGTGAGACCGGCAGTCGCGGCAACGATGGGTCCGAATAGGCGTCTCCGCGGTAGGGCTCGCACAGATCGAGCTTTTCTTCGATCCCACTTAACCCCGCCGCAATGGTCGCCGCCATCGCCAGATAGGGATTGGCATCGGCGCCGGGTGTGCGGTTCTCAATCCGCAGCGAGGGACCCTGGCCAATCACGCGCAGCCCCGTCGTTCGATTGTCGTACGCCCAGACCAAGGCAGTCGGCGCCCATGAGGCGGCCTGATACCGCTTATATGAGTTCACGGTGGGAGCGAAAAAGTAGCTCGCCTCGCGGCCATAGCGCAACAGGCCCGCGAGAAACTGTCGGAATAGGGGCGTCTCGGCACCGGATTTCGGATCGGCGAACAGGTTCGTCTTGCCATCGGCATCCCACAGGCTGGTGTGCAGATGGAAGCTGCTGCCGGCCTCGTCGGCCGACCACTTGGCCATGAACGTCACGGCGCACCCTTGCTGCGAGGCGATCTCCTTCGTGCCGTGCTTGTACAGCACGTGCCGGTCGGCCATGTCCAACGCCTCGGCATACAGCAGGTTCACCTCGTGCTGGCCCTTGCCCCATTCGCCTTTGCTCCCCTCGATCGCAATCCCCGCGTCGTTCATCTCATTGCGAATGCGGCGGAGCACGTCCTCATCGCGCCCTGGCTGCAACAGGTGATAGTCGATCAGGTAGTCCGACGACGGCGTCAGGCCGCGGTAGCCCTTCTCGCTGGCCGCATGGTAGCTGTCGCGGTAAAGGTAGAACTCCAACTCCGAGCCCATGTAGGCCGACCAGCCGCGCTCGGCGAGCCGTTCCACCTGGCGCTTGAACACCGCGCGCGGCGATTCGGCCACCGGCCGGTGATCCTCGTGCGACAAGTCGCAGAGCACCACCGCGCTGCCCGCGTGCCAAGGCATGATCCGCAGCGTGGACAAGTCGGGCGCGGCGTGAAAATCGCCGTAACCTTGGTCCCAACTGGCCAACCGAAAACCGGCCAAGGGGTTCATCTCCATGTCGACCGTCAGCAGGTAATTGCAGGCATGCGTTCCCGACTCGACGACGCTTCGCTGGAAGTGGCTCCGCGTCATCCGCTTGCCCACCAGCCGGCCGTAGACGTCGGGAAACGCGACCAGCACCGTATCAATCTGCTCTGGATTGAACCACGCGGGGATCCAGGCGGCCTTGGACGTCGAATCAGTCATGGCGACTCACTTGCCGGAACGCGGATAAAGACGTTCTTGACTTCGGTATACAGCCGCATCGCCTCGACCCCCAGATCGCGGCCGAAGCCGCTCCGCCTGAATCCGCCGAACGGGGCCTCTTGATGCACGCTGCTGTTGCTGTTGACGCTCAATACGCCACTTTCAACGGCCCGCGCGACGCGCAGTGCGCGCTCCAGATCGCGCGTCCACAATGACCCAGACAATCCGTATGGCGTATCGTTGGCCAGTTGGATCGCCTGGGCTTCGCCGCGAAACGGAATCACGCACGCCACCGGGCCAAAAATCTCCTCCTGGCACACTCGCGATCGGCTCGGCAATCGATCGATCACGGTCGGCGCCAGGTAATAGCCCGGACTCCTCGACCGCTCGCCCCCGCATAGCACGCGGCCACCCTCTTCGCGCGCCAGCGCTAGGTAACCTTCGACGCGCGTGCGCTGTGCGTCGGAGATCATCGGGCCGACCTGCGTGGACTCGTCGAGCGGATCGCCGACGACCAGCCGCCGCGTGGCGGCGACGAACGCTTCCAGGAATCGTTCGTAAATCGTCTCTTCAACCAATACACGGCTCCGTGCGCAACAATCCTGTCCTGTGTTGGCAAAAACGGCCATGGGCGCCGCGCCGGCGGCGGCCTCGATATCCGCGTCGGCGAAGATGATGTTTGGGCTCTTGCCGCCGAGCTCGAGCGAAACTCGCTTAATATCATCGGCCGCCAGCTTCATGATCCGCGCCCCAGTGGCTGTTTCTCCGGTGAAGGCGATCTTGCGAACCGCCGGGTGGCTCACCAGGTAGTCGCCGATCTCGCCGCCGCGCCCGGCGATGACCTGAAACGCGCTCGCCGGCACTCCGGCCTGCAAAATTAACTCGCCCAATGCGAGAGCCGAGAGGGGCGTGAGGCTCGCCGGCTTGAGCACCACCGCGTTGCCGGTCGCCAGCGCCGGGGCCACCTTCCAGCAAGCCATCAAGAACGGAAAATTCCACGGCACGATGCACGCCACGACGCCCATGGGGACACGGATCGTGTAATCGAATCCCTCGGCGGCGACGGGCAACGTCTCGCCGGAGAACTGCGAGATCGCCCCCGCGTAATACTCAAAGCAGCGCGCCCCGGCCCCGATCTCCCAGCGCGCATCGGCAATCGGCTTGCCGACGTTCCGCGCCTCGATTGTGGCCAACTCAACGGCGCGCTGACGAATAGCGGCGGCCACGCTCAGCAGGATCGCGGCGCGATCTGCCGGCGACCGCGCGCTCCATCCGCGCTTTGCCACACACTCCGACGCCGCCGCAAGCGCCGCGTCCACCTCGGCACGACCGGCGGCCGGCACGTCGCAAAGCGGTCGTTCCGTCGCCGGTTCGACGAGCGCAATCCGCCCACCGGACCCCTCGCGCCGCCAGCCGCCATCGATCAACAGTGCGTCCGGGAATTCCATGGTCCGCCTGGACTTCGCGAAGTTACGAGAATCAATCGTACATGACCCTGGTGGGGCTGCAATCAGTGCATCGGGGCACGCGCTTCATCTCGAAGAGCAATTTCTGTGCACCCGCCCATTCAAAGGTTCGCTGCGCGATGATGGACGCGAACCCATCATGGTCGGCGCTAGGGATGAAATGGCGGTACCGCCGCCACGTGGCGCCCGTCGATCATTTCCTCGACGTAGCGTGCGACGCGCTCGACGGTGAGCTCGATCAACGCGGTCCCCGCGTCGCTTGTCGCAATGCTCGGCGCCTTGTCCTCCTGGTCGGTCCACATCTGCGTTCGCACGTTTTCGGGAAACGCCGCGAGCGCAAAGGCGCTCTCAAACTCTTGCGCGTGACCCGGGATCACCTTTGTCCGCAGATGTGTCGCCGCGTCGTCAACCGTCAGCACCTCCCAATAAGGCAGAAAATGCAGATTGATCTCGGTCAACTGTTGAAATTGGCCCCACACGCCGCGGCAGGGAGCCGTGTTGCCGCCGTGACCGTTCAATACCAGGATGTTCTTGAATCCGGCGCGGGCCATGCTGTCGATCTGGTCGTAGAGGACCGCCAGAAAGCTGCCCGGCCGCAAGGAGAGCGTCCCTGGGTGCTTCATGTGGTGCTCGCTGATGCCGGCCATGATGCCTTGCGCGACAATCACCCTTGGTCGCAGCCGCTCGGCCACGAGCTGGGCGATGTGGTTCACGCTCCGCCAATCGTGCTCCATGGCCAGGTGCTCGAGATGCTGCTCCACCGCGGCCACCGGAATCACGCACGCGCGCAGCTCGCCCGCGGCCATCCGCTCGCGGAACTCGCGCCGCGTTAGCTTGCCCAGAAGCACCTCGCGCTGGCTCACTGGATTTCCCCTTCCTCCTTGAGCATGCGCAGCGTGCGGCGGAACGCTTCGGCCGTGCGATCCAGGTCGCTGGGGTCGTGGGCCATCGACGTCACACCGCCGGGCCACACAAATAGCTCCACCCCGTAAACCAGCATGCCCAGGCGAAGCTTGGCAACGAGCGACGGAGAAACCCCGCCCTTCAGGGTCGCCGGCTCGAACTTGCACGAATTGATCTCCGCCGCGTTAGTATCGAGGCCACTGGGATTCGTAAAGATGTGAAAGCCCGAATAGCTGCCATAGACAATCCAGTTCACGTCCTCGTCGCGCAGCACACGGTTCAGTTCGTCGCGCAGCCGCCCCGCGTAGTCGTTGGCGCGCTGGCAGGCGTCGGTTTCGGCGACGATCTCCAGAGCCGCGGTCCCGGCCGCGGCGGAGATGGGATTGGCGTTATACGTGCCGTGGTGGCCCACCTTGGCTCGCGGCGAACTGCCCGGCGTGGGAAAAGCGAGCAGCTCCATTACGTCGCGCCGCCCCGTCACGGCTCCCCCGGGAAATCCGCCGGCGAGGATCTTGGCCAGCGTCGTCAAGTCGGGCTTGATGCCCAAAACGGCCTGAGCACCCCCTGGCGAGCAGCGAAATCCGCTGATGACTTCGTCGAAAATCAACAGCACGCCTCGCGCGGCCGTGAGCGACCGCAGCTCGGTCAGAAAGTCGCGCGCCAACGGAACCTGTCCCCAGCTCGATCCGGTCGGCTCGACGATCGCGCAGGCGATATCGTCGCGCGACGGGAGCACCTGCCGCAGCGACCCCACGTCGCCCGGCGAGGCCAAAACCACGTGGGCCAACAACTCGTCCAACACGCCCGCCGGAGGCGTGCCGTCGGGATTCCACGCCACGTGATCGTGCCAGCCGTGAAAGTGCCCGACGAATCGCAACAGCTTTTTCTTGCCGGTGAATGCACGCGCCAATCGAATCGCCAACAGCGTGGCCTCGGTCCCAGAGCTCGTGAACCGCACCAGATCGGCGGACGGCACGAGGCGCTTCACGAGCTCGCCCCAGCGGATTTCCAACTCATGACAGGCGCCAAAATGCGTCCCGCGCTTCAATTGCCGCTCGACCGCATCCAGCACGACCGGGTGATTGTGACCCAACAGCAACGCCCCGTGGCCTCCGGAGTAGTCGACGTACTCGCGCCGGTCGACGTCCCATTTGCGCGATCCTTGGGCGCGCTCGACGTAAATCGCGTACGGATCGAGCACGCGCGCATCGTGCGTGATACCGCTGGGAAAGACGTTGCGGGCCGCGGCCGCCAGCCTCGCGGAACCGGGGGTCAGCCGGCGGTATTCCGCCGCAATGGTCGAGACTTCCAAATTCGCGCTGGTGGTTGCCATGGTTCGGGCCCAGAATCTGTTCGTACAACGGACGGGCTTGCGTGGGTCGGTCCTCCGTGATTCCAGCAATACTTCACGCTTCCCACATCGACTTCGCGCGTCTCCGACGGCGCGGCAACTGAATATCTTACTTCCGCCGGACCAAATCAAGGAGATGCCGGACGACTTGCCGGCGCCTCGAGTAGAGCTGCGACGCTGACGGCCATCCGCGGCATCGAGGCGGGCGATTCTTGCATCAGTCCGGCAAAGGCGCCGACCGTGCGACGTGCGCGTTCAAGATATTCCGGCTTGTCCAGCGCGCGGCCCAACGTGACGAGGTTTCCGGCCATGACCGAATTGCCGGACGGAATTTCCGCGTCGACCGGATCCTTGCTGCGAGCGATCAGCGCTTCGTGATCGTCAGAGGTGAAGTAGAAGCCGCCGTGCTCATCGTCCCAGAACAGCGACAGCGCCTTCGCTGTCAGCTCGTCGGCGCGCGCGAGCCAGCGATCGTCCTTCGTGGCGTCGTACAGAGCAATCAGCCCGTCGGCAAAAAAGGCGTAATCATCCAAGTAGGCGTTCAACCTGGCCTCGCCCTGCCGATAGGTGCGCAACAATCGCCCTTCGCTTGAGCGCGAGTTGGCCCAGAGAAAATCGGCGGCCTTGGCGGCGGCTTGGAGATAACGGTCCTCACCTAGAATGCGGCCCGAGTCGGCCAGTCCGCGAATCATCAGCCCGTTCCAGCTTGTGAGGATTTTGGTGTCGACCAACGGGCGAGGGCGCGCGGCGCGAAGCGCGCGTAGCTTTGCGTGCACGGCGCTCAAACGCGAATCGACCTCTTCCACCGTAAGTCCGTGCGCCGCCGCCAGCTCGTCCGGCGACTGCGACAATACGAGCGCAATGTGGCCCTCGAAGTTCGCTTCGCCGAGCCAACCGTACATCTCGCCGAAAAGCTGGAAGTCGTCCGGGCCGAGCGATTGCTTCAGCTTCTCGCGCTGCCAAACATAATAGGCGCCTTCCCGAGCTTCGGTCTCGGCGTCCATCGCCGAGTAAAACGCGCCCTGTGGATCGGTGAGCTCGGCCAGCACGAAATCGGCGATCTCGACCGCGACGCGACGAAAGTCGTCGCGTCCCGTCAAGCGGTGCCCCTCGCTGTAGAGCGACAGAAGTTGTGCATTGTCGTAGAGCATCTTCTCGAAGTGCGGGATGCGCCAAAACCGGTCGGTGCTATAGCGATGGAAGCCGCCCCCCACGAAATCTCGAATGCCGCCGCGAGCCATCTTGTCCAGCGTGTTGACGAGCATCGCCTTGGATGATTCGTCGCCACGGCGCGTAGCACGGCCGAGAAGGAAGCGTAGATTCGACGGCTCGGGGAATTTTGGCTGCCGCGGATTGGCCTCGCTGTAACCGAAGCCCCCGTGCGCCGCGTCGTATTGTTCGGCAAGTGCCTCCGCCACGTCCGCCAGCGTGGTTTCGTCCACCGCGGCGGCGCCGAACACGGGCCGCCGGCGCAAGTCTTCGCGGACGATCCGCGCAAGCTGCTGGCCGCCTTGCTCGAGACGCTGTTTTTGCTCGCGCCACAGTTCGTCCACGCGGCGCAGAACGGTCAACAGGCCCGTGAAATCCTCTCGATCGCGCGGCGGGAAGTACGTGCCCCCCAGAATCGGCTCGGCGGTGGGCGTAAGGAACATCGTGAGCGGCCAGCCACCCCCCTGTGGCGAGCCCGCAAGCTGGTAGTACACCTGTAGCGCGCGCATATAGATTGCGTCGATGTCGGGGCGTTCCTCGCGGTCGACCTTGATGCACACGAAATGTTCGTTCAGAAAAGCCGCCACTTCGTCATCCATGAACGACTCGCGCTCCATCACATGGCACCAGTAGCAGCTCGAATAGCCCACCGACAGAAAGATGAGCTTCCCTTCGGCTTTGGCCTTCGCAAACGCTTCGCTCCCCCAAGGGTACCAGTCGACCGGATTGTGCGCATGCAATAGCAAATACGGACTGGTCTCGCGCGCGAGACGATTGACATGCCGAGGCTTGCTCGGCGAAGGAGCGATCGGCGGAGCGGACGAGCGTTCTTGTTCCGCTTCAAGGGCCAACGATGGACCGGCCACTGCCAAGAGCAAGGCCAAGGCACTCATGCTGGCAAGCGTGCCGATCCACCCAACAACTCGGCGCACGCATGTCCTACGGCTGGATGTGACCACGTGCAACGGAAAACCTCCGGCCCGAGGCGTCGCCTCCTGAGTGCCTACTTCAGATCTTGGAGGAACAGATCGAAGTCGTCGTCGGCCGAGTCTCTGGCGAGCTTTTCTTCCTTCTTTGCCACGGCTGGATCCGGTCTCGCCGCTGCGGGCGCGGCTGCGCGCGGTGGAGTGGACCGCGAAACGGGCTTCGACGCAGTTTTGCTCTGCGCCGACTCCTTGTTCCGGACGAGTGCCGGTTTAGTGGGCGTCGAGGCGAGCGGCTCGCTGTCGTCGATCACGAATTCGACATCCGCCAACAAATCGAGCTCGTGCAGCTCATCGAGCGGAGCCAGATCCAAAAGTTCAGCCGCCTCTTCCTCCGCTTCGCGCGAAGATGGCTTGCTCATTGCTGGCTTGCCGTCCGATCCGCTGACCTCCGCTGCGTGCCCCGGTTCGTCCACCGGTGACAGGGGCGACATTTCGTCGTTCGCCAGCTTCAATGGCGATTGGGTGTCCAACCCATCGAGATCGAGCAGCTCGTCCGAGTCGTCGCTGAGGGGGCGTTCGTTATCCGCGTGCCCCGCCGGTGTTTGAGCGACATCGTCGATCGACAATGGGAATTCCAAATGGTCAATCTCTGCATCCATCTGATCGAGCATCGCCAATGGTTCGTCGTCCAAGCCGGCCGTGCCTAGGGTGTTGCCGTCGGCACCGGCAGGGGCGACCTCTCGCAGTTCCGTCGTCACCGGCGGCTTGGGCTCCGGCAGGGTAAGCGTCGCGGCCATGTTCTCAGTGAAATCAGGCCTTTCAGGCTGACTGCGCCCTTGGGTGGCTTTGGAATTGGCGTCCGTCGTGGACCCAGAGGAGTTTACAAAGGCCGCCTCGAACACGAGCGGGCCGATCGTCAGGTGATCTCCAGGCTGGACGACCGCCTCGGAAACGCGATTGTTTCCCACATACGTCCCGTTCGTGGACCCACTGTCTCGGACAAACACCACCCCATCGCGCTCGAAAAGCTCGCAGTGGCGACGGCTTACCGTGGCGTGATCGACCCTCAGGTCCGACTGCGCGCTACGTCCGATCGTCGCCGGAAGCGAGAGCGTAACTTCGCGCTTCGTGGCAGAGCCGCCGACGACGATGAGCTTTGCTTGCATCACCAATTTGCGCAAGAGCGGTGGTTACCGAGTGCTGGGAAACTAGGTCGGATGCTCCGATCACGATCGGCCAGCGCGCGATGCCGATCGAGCGGAAGTCGCAAACCGTTACTATACATGGACAAAACAGTGGTCACAACCAGCCGCCCAAGTGGGCGCGCCGGCCGGCGTGAGTTTAACTGCCCTTGAAACCCGCCTGTGCGAACCTATAATCCGTGGGTCTGTGACCGCCAAAGGTTCGTTTCGCGCCGCGCGCGTCAAGTGTCTTCTGGCGGACGAGTTACATCGTTAACCAGCGGGTGTAGCTCAGTTGGCAGAGCACGACGTTGCCAACGTCGTTGTCGTGGGTTCGATTCCCATCACCCGCTCCATTCGTTTACCGTCGTGCAACGACCGCTGAAACTCGCGCCGTCATGCTCGCGCTGGCGGTTAGGAGCCGTGTAGGATGTCGCCGCCGAAAAACACTGACGTAAGCGAGGAACCTGTCGATGCGTCTGAAGGCGCCGACGAGACACCAGAGCCGTTGAATCTGGATGTGAAGGTCGAGTCGAAAAGCGCGTGCCAGCGCCACATAACGGTGACGGTCCCAAGAGAGGACATCAACCGGTATTACGAAGACGCTTTCAGCGAATTGGTGACGACGGCGGCCGTGCCGGGTTTTCGCACGGGACGCGCGCCGAGAAAGTTGATCGAGGCGAAGTTCCGCAAGGAGGTCACCGAACAGGTAAAGCGGTCGCTCTTGACCGACAGCATGACGCAGGCCACGGAGGACGAAGAGCTGGCCATCATCAGCGAGCCCGACATCGACCCGATGGCCGTGGAGGTGCCGGCCGAGGGTCCAATGACCTTCGAGTTCGACATCGAGGTGCGTCCCGAATTCGATCTGCCCGAGTGGAAGGGACTTTCCATCGAGCGGCCGGTCCGCGAGTTCACCGAGGCCGACGTGGACCGTCACCTGCAAACTCTGCTGGCCAAGCACGGCCGGCTGGTGCCGTTTGATGGGCCGGCGGTCGCCGGCGATTACATTTCGACCAACCTTGCTTTCAAGAGCGGCGATCAGGTCATCTCCAGCAGCAACGAAGAGGTCATTCGCATTCGCAAGGTGCTCAGCTTCCGCGATGGGCGGATCGAACAGTTTGACAAGCTGATGAAAGGCGTGCGCGCGGGCGAGACGCGCGAGGGCAAGGCGCGCCTAAGCGATGACGCGCCCAACGAGGCACTCCGCGGCAAGGAGGTGACCGCCACGTTCGAGGTGCTCGAGGTCAAAAAGCTCGAAATCCCGCCTCTCACGCCCGAATTGCTCGAACAGCTCGGCGCGTTCCAAACCGAGGCCGATCTGCGAGAGGCGGTTCGCAATACGCTCGAGCGGCAACTGAGCTACGCGCGGCAGCAGCGCGTTCGGCAACAGGTTCTGGCGCGACTGACCGTGGCCGCCAATTGGGACCTGCCGCCGTCGCTGTTGCGGCGCCAGAGCCAGCGCGAACTGCAGCGCGCAGCCTATGAGCTGCGGCGCAGCGGTTTCAGCGAGGCGGACATCCGCGCTCACGAAAACGAATTGCGTCAGAATAGCCTGACCACGACGGCACGTGCTCTGAAGGAGCATTTCATTCTCGAAAAGATCGCCGACGAGGAAAAAATCGAAGAGACAGCGGCCGATTACGACGAGGAGATTGCCCTGATCGCGCAGCAGAGCGGCGAAAGTCCTCGCCGCGTTCGCGCGCGGCTGGAAAAACAGAGTTTGATGGACGTGCTGCGCAACCAGATCATCGAGCGAAAAACGGTCGAGCTGATCCTTTCGCATGCGAAATTCAAGGACGTGCCGTTCGAGATGCCCTCGACCGATGCCGAGGCGATCGACCAGGCCGCTGGTGGAGGCGACGAGGAAGATGCGATCCCCGAGGCCAAGTACGCCGACGAGGCCAAGCCGCTGCACGAGCCGACCCATCGCGCCTGAGCCGCGGCCGAACCATGGAATGGGAACTCGGCCCTTATTGAAGTCAGCCACCGCCGTGGCACAGCGCGACGAGAAGGACCCGCGATGACCACACTCTTCCGGACCGACAGCTTCGAGCCGCGGTTGGCCTATCGCGAATACCAGCGTCAGCGGCAGTTGACGCTCGGCGACCTGCTGCTCGAAAACCGCATTGTCCTCTTACAGGGAGAAATTCACGACCTGGTGGCCAACGAGGTCGTGATGAAGCTGCTCTACCTGCAAAGCGAGAACCGTCGCAAAGATATCCATTTTTATATCAACAGTCCCGGTGGCAGCGTGACCGCCACCTTGGCGATCTACGACACGATGCAAATCCTTTCCTGTCCCGTGGCCACCTATTGCGTGGGGCTGGCCGCCAGCGGCGGGGCGGTTCTTCTGGCCGGCGGCACCAAGACCAAACGCTACGCCCTGCCCCATGCCAAGGTGATGATTCACCAGCCGTACGGGCAGGTGGGGGGGCAAGTATCGGACATCGCCATCCAGGCTGACGAAATCCTCAAAACGCGCGGCGTGCTCAACGAGATTCTCGCCCAGCACACGGGCCAACCCATCGAGCGCATCGCCAAGGACACCGACCGCGACTACTACATGACCGCTGCGGAATCCAAGGCCTATGGCCTGGTGGACGATATCCTCACTCGGCCTCCCACCCTGGACTCCAGCGAACAGGACGACTGACGGCGCGCCGCGCTGGTGCGGCTTATGACGGAGCGATTCAGAACATGCCCCTCATCCCCTACGTGATCGAAAAAAGCGGCCGCGAAGAGCGGGCGATGGACATTTACAGCCGGCTCTTGAAAGATCGCATTATCTTTCTGGGCTCGGCGATCAACGACGAAGTGGCCAACTCGATCGTCGCCCAACTGCTCTTCTTGCAGTCGGAGGACCCCAAGGCCGACATCCACCTCTACATCAACTCGCCCGGGGGGAGCGTCAGCGCCGGCCTGGCCATCTACGACACGATGCAGTTTGTGACCTGCGACCTGGCGACCTTCTGCGTCGGGCAGTGCGCGTCGATGGGCGCCGTGCTCCTGACGGCCGGCGCGCGGGGCAAGCGGCACGCGCTGCCCAACTCGCGCATCATGATCCATCAGCCCATGGCCGGCATGGAGGGAACGGCCGAGGACATCATGATTCACGCCAAGGAATTCAAGAAAGTCAAGCAGCGTTTGAACAACATTCTGATCACGCACACCGGGCACCCGCTGGAGCGGATCGAGCAGGACACCGATCGCGACCGCTTCATGTCGGCCACTGAAGCGCTGGAGTATGGATTGATCGATCGCGTGATCGAACGAATGGAATTGAAGTAGGAGAATGCCTAGGTGCTTTCGGCGCCGCCGTCCGTGTGGGCGGCTCGTTGAATCACCCCGAGGCTCGCGGCCCCACTTCCCGCACGAACGGCCGCGGACCAGTGCATAGAATTGTCGCCTTTCCAACCATCGCGAGCCGGCGAGTTGATCTCGCCGGAGGGGCGAGGCCATGATGAAATACGCGCTACACACCGTGTTGGGACTCGCCGTGCTGGCGCTGGCCGCCTGCCGCAGCGATCCCAACAGGGAGCTCATCGAGCGCGAGCTGCGCATGCAGGAAGACGAAATCTACCGGCTAGAAGACGAGCTGCAAGAGCACTGCGACCTGCTGGAAGCCTGCCGGCGAGAGAAGGAGGATCTCGAGCGCCGTCTCGGCGGCGACGACGTTTCCGCCGCCCCCTCCCTCGGCGTGCCGCGCGGTGGCGCGACCGAGCCGTCGCAGGAGCGCGACTACTTGGACGAGGCCCCGCGTTATGATGTTCCGATGCCGGATCAACCCTCCGGCGAAGCCGAGCCGCCCGGCGGAATCGAGTTGCACGCGCCTCAGCCCGAGATCGAAGTGCCCTTCGACGACGAGCCCCCGGCGCTCTCCCCCACCAGCGCCTCGATGGCGGCCGACGGAGACCACCTCGAACATCATCAAGTGGATCGCATCACGCTCAACCGCACGTTGACCGGCGGCCTCGACCTGGACGATTCCCCCGGCCACGACGGCATACAAGTCGTGGTGGAGCCTCGCGACGCCGGTGGACGAATCGTCAACGCGCCCGCAGAGCTTGCGGTCGTTGTGCTCGATCCGGCGCGCGAAGGAAAAAGTGCTCGCATTGCTCGTTGGGACTTCACCTCTGACGAGGCGGCAAAGCGGTTCCGCCGCGAGGGACTGGCCGGCGGCATCCATCTGACGCTTGCCTGGCCTTCGCAGCCGCCGACCAACACGACGGTCTTGATCCTCGTGCGCTACGTGCTGCCGGACGGCCAACGGCTGGTTGCCGAAAAACAAATCCAATTCCAGCCGCCCGCGTCGCGCCCCAGTCGCTGGACCGACACCGTCGGCGCGGCGCGCAGGCCGCGGACCTCGCCGCGCGGATTGCCGAATGCGCCGGCGGACCCAGCACCGCGCGTCCTTGCCGGCGACCGTGTCGAGGCCCACGAAACCCAGCCAGAGTCGTCCCCAGCGGTCAGCTCGCCACCCATCGCCGAGAAGACCAGACGCCGCCCCACCTGGTCACCATACCGCTAGTAGATAGCGTTGACTCGCTGCTCCATGGCGTCAGTATATGCAGCGCACAGCCGCGCCGTCGAGCAGCAAGGGACGATCTGGGCACTTATCGGCGGACGCGGTCGACTGTCTCACGCTCCCTTGAACTTCGCCGGGCGCTTCTCCGCGAAGGCGCTCACCGCTTCCAGCGCGTCTTCGGTGGTGATGAGCTGGCTTTGGGCCCAGCGCTCGATGGCCATTTGCGTGTGCTTGTCGAGGCCGTCGCCCTGGTCGATGATCAGTTTCGCCATGCCGACCGCCAGGGGGGCGTTGGTCACGATCTGGCGCACGAGTGCCGTGGCGCCCTCGATCACTTCGCCCGGCGAAACGACGCGGTTCACCAGGCCCCAGGAGAGCGCCTCGGCGGCGTCAATCGACCGCGAGGTCATGAGCAGGTCCTTCGCGCGGCTCGGCCCCACCGTGCGCGCCAGCCGCGTCGTGCCGCCGACGTCGGCCACCAGCCCGAGCCGAGCCTCGGGAATACTCAGCTCAAGATCATTGCTGGCCACGCGCAGGTCAAAGGCGAGCGCCACCTCCACACCCAAGCCAAGCACCTTGCCATGCAGGGCGCCGATGACGGGCACCTCGGTGCTTTCGATGCGGTAGAAGGAATCTTGCAGTCGATCGGCCAGCCGGCGCAGCCAGCGGCCGGCGTTTCGCGCGCCGCACTCGGCGCGCGCCTGCGCCAGTGCAAAGACATCGACGCCGGCCGAAAACATCGGCCCGGCGCCGGAGACGATCACCGCGCGGACGGTCGGATCGTTGTCGGCCGACTGGACCGCGTCGGCCAGCTCGTGGACCATTTCCGGCGTGAGCGCATTGCGCTTCTCGGGCCTGTTGATCGTGACGAAGAGAATCGAGTCTTTTGTTTCGCGCGTGATCAGTGATTCGCTCATAAGGCACCTTTCCTGGTTGCTCGGGCATCCCTCGGCTGGCGCCTCGGGTTCATTCGGCAGGCCATTTTAGACCAGTCGCATCAGCGCCGCGAGCAGCTACAAGGTGAAAAACACCGATCGCGACACCGGTGTGGCTTGCGCCGCCACGATCCCTCGGCTGGCGCCTCGGGTTAGTGTCAGCGCGGCCAGCCAAACCAACCCGAGGCGCGCGCCGAGGGACGCGCGAGATCGCCGACGAGTCAACGCTAACCGTGCGGCGCGAACTGTCGCGACACTGGTCGAGTCGCAATGCCACTCGTCGCGGTTCGTTGATTGACCGAGCGCACGTGGCGAGGTAGGCTCGCAGGCACCCCAATCCTGAAAGGCAATCCAGACATGATCGATCCATGGCTTGGCGCGCGTGGACTCGCCGGTGGGCTAGTTCTCGTTTCCGCGATGTCGCTGGCAGCGGCGGACGAGGCACGGTTGGTCGATGTGCGGAAGATATGGGACGAGGCGCCGCACAATGCATTCACCGACCTGCTTCGCCATGAAGACCAGTGGTACTGCGTGTTTCGCGAGGGAGCAGGCCATGTCTCGCCCAACGGGGCGATCCGCGTGATCCGCTCGGCCGACGGACCGCAGTGGCAATCGGCGTCGCGGCTCACGTCCGATCTGGGAGACTTGCGCGATCCGAAGATTTCACTCGCTGCCGACGGTCGGTTGATGCTCTTGGCCGCGGCCGCGCGGCGAGCGCCGGATGAGCCGCGCCACCAGTCGCTCGTCTGGTTTTCGGATGACGGAAGCACGTGGAGCGAACCCGTGCTGGTTGGAGACGTCAATGTGTGGTTGTGGCGCGTATCGTGGCACAACGGGGTGGCGTATGGAGTCGGCTACGACACGTCGGCCGAGAAGTTTACGCGGCTGTATCGCAGCTCGGACGGCGTCCAATTCGAAGGGTTGGTGGACCGACTTTTCGATCGAGGCTACTCGAACGAGTCGTCGATTCTTTTCCTGCCGGATGGTACGGCACTTTGCCTGCTGCGACGTGACGGCAAAGAGAATAGCGCGCAGCTCGGCACAGCGCAAGCACCCTATTCCCAGTGGGAATGGAAGGACCTGGGCCGTGCCATCGGCGGGCCGCACATGCTTCAGTTGCCGGACGGCCGGATCGTCGCCGCCGGACGGCTGTACGACGGCAAGGTGCGAACGGCGCTCTCTTGGCTGAACGCGGCCGAGGGGAAGCTGGAGGAGTTCCTCGCGCTGCCCTCAGGCGGAGACACAAGTTACCCGGGGCTCGTGTTTCACGACGGGCTGCTGTGGGTCAGCTACTACGACTCGCGCGAGGGGAAGACGAGCATTTATTTGGCACGTGTGAAATTGCCGTAGACGGATTCACCACGAAGGCGCAGTGACACAGAGAAAAATGCGGAACAGAAGCTCGACGCGAGATGCACACTGAGCCGTGGGCGTTGGCCCACGGAGCGACCTGTCATCGCGGCGGAATGTACTGCAAGTACCGCTGCGGCAATCGCGTTACTTCGCCCCGACGAGCGCCGATCTCCGTTGGGCGATGATCTCGGCCTGCAGCGCCGCGGGCACCCGACGGTAGCGCGCGAACTCCATGGTGTAGGTCCCTTGACCCTGCGTGCGGCTGCGCAGATCGGTGGAGTAGCCAAATGTCTCGGCCAGGGGTACTTCACCCTCGATTGATGTGATGGCGCCTTTGGCCTCGGTGGAAACAATCATTCCGCGGCGGCTGGTCAGATCGCCCACCACCGCACCCTGAAACTGGCTGGGAACCTCGATCTCGATTTTCATCACCGGCTCCAAGAGCACCGGCTGCGTCTTCGAGAAGTTTTCGCGGAAACAGGCCCGCGCACACGTCTGGAAAGCGAGATCCGAGCTGTCCACCTCGTGCGATGAACCATCTTCGAGGATCGCCTTGACGCCCACCACCGGATAGCCGGCAATCGGTCCCTTAGCGAGCGACGCGCGAAATCCGCGCTCGACCGAAGGGATGTACTCCTTGGGAACGCGGCCGCCTGTGACGCAGTCCTCGAACTCGAAGGTCTCCTCGGCATCGTCGGTCAATAGCTCGAACCGGCCCACGATATGCGCATATTGCCCGGCGCCGCCGGTCTGTTTGCGATGGCGGTGATTGTATTCGGCGGCTCGCGTGGGAGCCTCGCGATAGCTGACCTTGGGTGCCCCGGCCTCGACCTCCACCTGGTACTCGCGGCGCATCCGTTCGATGTAGATCTCCAGGTGCAGCTCGCCCATGCCGGCGATCACCGTCTCGCCGGTCTCTTCGTCCGAAAGGACGCGAAACGTGGGGTCCTCGCGCACGAAGCGCGCCAGTGCCTTGCCCATGCGGTCGGCGGCGTCGCGAGAAAGCGGATTGATGGCGACCTTGATGACGGGTTCGGGCACAAACATTCGCTCCAGCAGGCAATATCGGGGCGCGGCGGCATAGGTGTCGCCGGTGGCGCAGTCGAGGCCCATCAACGCCACGATATCGCCCGCCGTGGCTTCGGCGATCTCCTCGCGCTTGTCGGCGTGCATCCGGAAGATGCGGCTGAAGCGCTCCTTGCGGCCGGTTCGCTGATTGTAATAGACCTCACCCTTGGCAACCGTGCCCTGGTAGATGCGGAAAAAAGTCAATTGGCCGTACGGATCGTCGACAATCTTGAAGGCCATGCCCACCAGCGTGCGGCCCGCGTCGGGCAATAGCTCGATCGCAACCTGCGGATCGCCGTACGAGCGTGCGCGGACCGGCCTTTCCAAGGGCGAAGGCAGATAGCGCGTCACGGCGTCGAGCAATGGCTGCACGCCCTTGTTCCGGTAGGCGCTGCCCAAGTAAACCGGCGTCAGGTCCTGCGAGCAGACGGCGTCGCGGATCACGCCATGGATCAACTCTTCACGGGGTTCCTCTTCGGCCAACAGCAGCTCCATGAGCTGATCGCTGTACATGCCCAGGCTTTCGAGCAAATGGTGCCGAGTGTGATTCACCTCGTCGACCATCGCGCTTGGGACCGGCTCGCGGCGGACCTGCTGCCCAAAGTCGCCGTCGAAGTAGAGCACCTGGCGCGAGACCAGGTCGACAACGCCTTGGAAGCGATCCTCCGTCCCGATCGGCAACTGCATGAGCACCGCGTCGCAATCGAGCTTCTCACGCACCTCGCGGACCACGCGCCGGTAGTCGGCCCCCGTGCGATCCATCTTGTTGATGAAGGCCAGCCGCGGCACATGATAGCGCTTCATCTGGCGATCGACCGTAAGCGACTGCGACTGCACCCCCCCCACGGCGCACAGCACCAGCACCGCCGAGTCGAGGACGCGAAGGCTGCGTTCAACTTCGACCGTGAAGTCGACGTGCCCGGGTGTGTCGATCAGGTTTATGCGGTGGTCGTTCCAGGTGACGCTTGTGGCGGCGCTGGTGATCGTGATTCCACGCTCGCGCTCGAGGTCCATGTGGTCCATGGTGGCCCCGGCCCCATCCCCCTTGACCTCCTGCATGCGGTGGATCCGCCCGGCGTAGAACAAGATCCGCTCGCTGAGCGTGGTCTTGCCCGAGTCGATGTGGGCGGAGATGCCGATATTTCGCAGCCTGGCCAGGTCCATGGGTCACGTATCTTGGCGGTCTCGTTGGGGCGCGCCCTCGGCTGATCGCTGCCGGCAGCAATGCCACCTGCAGGGAGCGCGACTTCTCGGCAGACGTGAAGCGGTTCGCACGCCGCGTCAATCGCGCGATTAACCGCGGCGCGCCGGGCGGGTTCTTCCCTATGGCTCTATCGTAACCGCTTTCGGCCGCCGGCAAAGGGCAATTCGCGCCACCAGGGCCGTCGCGGCCGCGGTGGCACGCGACGCGATTCGTGAAGGCAAGTGGATTGTAGCGCCAGGCGAGGCTTTTCGTGGGCGAACGCGAGTGAACCAACTTGACGGTTCTCGTTGGTGCGACTAGCTTTACTCCACTCCAAGGGGGCACTTGATACGACCGCGTCTCGGCCTTGCAACCAAACTTCGGCACATGAGCGATTCCGATTCGACCCACTCAGCCGCCGAGCATCGGTCCGGTGCCGACGGCACACGGCCGACCGCACTTGTGGGAAAGCACCGTTGGTTGCTGTTCGTGCTGCCTTTTGCGGTATACATGCTGGGAAACTCGTTGGAGCCGAGTCCACCGCCCTCCGCGGTGCCCGATCGCACGAAGAAGGCGCGCGAGCCGGACGAAAAACCGTGGCTCGATCTGGGGATCGAGTATCGGCATCATTACCCGATCGTCTACACCGCCAAGATCCTGGCGACGCTTGCGGCGATTCTCGTCGTGCTGCCGGGCTACCGGCAATTTCCGTTTTCGTTCAGTCCGCTGGCGGTGGCGGTCGGGGTCGTGGGCGTATTTGTCTGGGTGGGCTTGTGCCGCCTAGGACTAGAACAGACCGTTCTGGGCGCGCTCGGGCTGGACTGGTTCGGTTCAGTTGGCGCGCGCGCGGCCTTCGATCCGCGTGCCCAACTCGCGGACAATCTGCCCTTGGCATGGGCGTTTCTGGCGGTTCGCTTCACCGGGCTGATCCTCGTGGTCCCGCTGATCGAAGAGTTTTTTCTGCGTGGGTTTCTGATGCGATTCTTGGCGAAGGCCGATTGGTGGACGGTTCCTTTCGGGCAGTGGAACACCACGGGAGTGGTGGGGACAACCGCCGTGGCGGTGCTTATGCACCCGGCCGAGGGCGTGGCGGAGCTCGTATGGTTCTCTTCGGTCACCTGGCTCATGCTGCGACGGCGAAATATCTGGGACTGCGTGGTGGCGCACGCGGTGACCAACGGCCTGCTGGGAGTCTATGTGCTGGGTAGCGGCGAGTGGCATTATCTTTGAGCCCGCCCTCGCATGGAGGCGTGTTCGATGTTGGCGCGCGACCACGATCGTGGCGACCTCGTTTGGCTAACGCTTGCGGCCGCCGCCTACTGGATTGCCGCGGCTCCGAATCAAGCCATGGGCCAAACGGACGGACCGTGGAAGGCCATGCGATCGGATGCGGCGCTGTGGGCAGTCGATTTTGTCGATCCGCTTCACGGCTGGGCGGTGGGCGACCGCGGCGCGATCTGGCATACCGAGGACGGCGGGGCCGCCTGGCGGCTCCAGGAATCCGGCGTGGACTGCGCCTTGCGCGGCGTCCATTTTCTCGATGGCAAAACAGGCTGGGCCGTGGGCGGATCGAGCCGTCCCATGCTGCTGGGGACAACTGGAGTGGTGCTGGCCACGTACGACGGAGGAAAGCAGTGGCTGCGCCAGGACCGGCAGCCGTTGCCGGCACTGGAACAAGTGCGATTCTTTGACTCGTCGCGCGGCATTGCAATCGGAGCACGCTCGCCGCTGGCACCATCGGGCGTACTGCACACCGAGGACGGTGGGCGAAGCTGGATTCCACTGCCGGGCGCGTCGCTGGACACTTGGGTCGCTGGAGACTTTCTCGACCAGGCGACGGCGAGTGTCGTCAGCTCCGATGGATGGGTCGCCAGCGTGCAACGCGGTGAAGTATCGGTGCCGGTCGCACTCGGCATTGGCTTGCGCCGAGCACATGCGCTTGTGCTCGGCAGGAATGGACCAGGTTGGCTTGTGGGCGACGGCGGACTGGTGTTAACAACCGCCGACCGTGGAGCGCATTGGCACCCGTGTGCGTCTGAACCTCCGCGCGAGCTGGCACCGCATTTCGACTGGCGCGCTGCTTGCGTCGTGGGTGACAATGCCTGGGTCGCCGGATCGCCGGGAACTCGCATCCTTCGCACCAACGACGCGGGGCGAAGCTGGTCGGTCGGCGATACAGGCCAATCTCCACCGATCTACGCCTTGACGTTCGTGGACGATTCTCACGGTTGGGCGGTCGGTGCGTTGGGCACCATCCTCGCGACACGTGACGGCGGCGAAACTTGGCAGCGTCAGCGCGCGGGCGGCACGCGTGCGGCGGTTTTGGGCGTGTATGCCGCCAGTGAAGACCTGCCGCTGGAGCTGTTTGCCGAGCTTTGCGCCGCGGAGGGATATTTGGGAGTCGCGGTCCTGTTGAGTCGAAGCGTAGCGACTGGTGGGACGGTCACGGCCGAGGCCGACCGCCGCGCTCGCGAAGCACTCGTGGCCGTCGGTGGATCGGACCTCCAAATTGCATGGCGGCTGCCGGTTCGTGAACGCGAATTGCGACTGTCGGCCCAGAAGGTCGTCGACGCCTGGGACCGCATCCACCAGCGACAAGGGTGGATCGAGGCCGAGCGCTGCCTTGTCGCGCAGATTCGTTGCTGGCGGCCCGACGTAATCTTCGCGCCCGCCGCATCGCGCCGTGGAGACGATTCCCTTGATGAGTTGATTAACCGGCTGGTGTTCGAGGCGATCAAGAAGGCCGGAGACGCAAGTCAATATGGCGACCAATTCTCTCTGGCGCGACTCGAACCGTGGCGGGTGAAAAAGTCATACGGCGCGGTGCCGCCGAACGATTCGGCGGACGTGCAGTTGAGCACGGCACAACTGGCGCCGCGCCTTGGGGCGTCGCTGAGCGACGTGGCGGCAATTCCATACAGCGTGCTCCCAGAGCGGTCTGGCGACAACACCGAGTCGCTGCGATTTCGACTGCGTCACCGTGCTGAGCTGGGCGGCGGCGAGCAGGTCAGGCGCCTGATGGGCGGAATCACGATTGCCGCCGGAGGTGAGGCACGGCGAGCCTCGGCGCCCGCCGACGCGAACAATCTTGAAGCATTACGCCGACTGGCGGAGAAACGCCGCAACACGCAGACCATTCTCCGGCACGCCGCCACGGAGCTGGCGACAGCGGTCAACCTGGTCGCGCAGCTTGACGAATTGGTCGCTGGGATGGAACCACTAGCGGCCGCCCAGGTCATCTGGCAGCTCGCGGAGGAGAATCATCGTCGCGGCTCTTGGCACGAAGCGGCGGAGACATTCGCGCTGCTGGCGAAGCGTTTTCCAGACCATCCACTTGCCGCCCGCGCGAATGCCTGGCTGGTGCAGTATTGGTCGAGCGGAGAGGTGAGCTGGCGAGAAAAGCGCGAAGCGAGTTCCGCGCTCGAACAAGCCTTGGCCATCGGCGAGGCGATTCGACGCCGTGACCCGGTGTTGATCGAAGAACCCTCGGTAGGTTTTGTTCTGGCGTCGGCCCAGCGGCGAGCGGGGCATTTGGAGCAAGCGCGGCGATTCTACGCCTTCACCAGTCAAACACGTCTGGCCGCCGACGCATGGCGCACGTGCGTGGACGGCGAACGTTGGCTGATCGACTCGAAAGGCGCCTGCCCAAAACCCATCTGGCGTGTCGCTCGCGCAGCCAGCAGGCCCTATCTGGACGGCAAGCTTGACGACGCGGTGTGGCACGCGGCCGAGCCGGCCGAGTTGCACAGCCCATTGCGCGATGACGCGGATTGGCCGGCCGTTGTCTTGGCAGCCTACGACGAGGAGTTTTTCTATTTGGCAGCCGACTGCCGGCGCGCCGCCGAGGCGGTCTATTCGGCCGGTGGCGCGCGGACGCGCGACGCGGAGATCGACGCGGAGGACCGTGTCGAGCTGTTCCTGGACATCGATCGCGACTACGTGACCTGCTACCGCCTCGCAGTCGATCATCGCGGCTGGGCGCAGGAAGAGTGTTGGAGGGACCGCTCGTGGAACCCCAACTGGTACGTGTCTGCCGGGGGAAGAGATGACCGCTGGACGTTCGAGGCGGCTATTCCGCTGGCTGACCTGGCGCCGGCCGTGCCCACGCCGGGTAGCGCCTGGGCCGCCGGCGCGCAGCGGATCGTGCCAGGCGTGGGAATGCAGAGTTGGTCGTCGCCAGCCAGCGCACGAGGCGAACCACAAGGTTTCGCGTATTTGATCTTCGAGTGAGCCGCCAGGTGCTTGCACACGTCGCCCGCACGGGCGTAGTGTATGAGCCGCGATCGCCACGCTTACGCCGGCGACTAACGTCGCCGGCTCGGCGGCCAATGTTTTGCGGCTCGGAATATTGATTCGATGCGATACGTCGTAGGCGTCGACGAAGCCGGGTACGGGCCCAACTTGGGGCCCTTGGTGATTACCGCCACCGTTTGGCAGTTGCACGACGAGGTGACCGACGATGATCTTTACGCGCGGCTGCGCGGCATCGTGACGGACGCGCCTGAGAGGGGCGAAACCTGGCGCGACGGCGGGCGGCTGGTCCTGGCCGATTCGAAGTCGCTGTACCATGCGCGCGGCGGCCTTGGAGAACTTGAGCCGGGCGTTCTTGTCGCGGCCGCGCAGCTTGACAACCGGCCGCGAACGTGGAGCGACCTTTGCACGCGTCTTGATTGTGCGAACGTTCTCGATGGCGACGCGCCGCCGTGGCATGCCGAGTTTGACGCGCCGCTGCCGGTGGCCAACGAGCCGGCGCTGCTCGATGCCGCGGAAGACCGGCTCCGCGCCGGGCTGGCCCGAGCCGAAATACGTCTGGCGTCAATCCACAGCCGCGTCGTTTTTCCGCGGGAGTTCAATCGCCGCGTGCAAGCGACGCGATCAAAGGGAACGGCACTGTCGGAGTTGACGCTCGATCTGTTGGGCGAAGCGGTGTCGAGGCTCGATGCGCCAGTGATCGCCATCTGCGACAAGCACGGAGGGCGCGGCTATTATGGGCCGCTGTTGCAGCGACAGTTTCCCGACTGGCTGGTGCGGCCGCGGCGCGAAGGCCGAATGGAGAGCGAGTACCACCTTGGACCCAGCGACGCGCCGGCGGTAGTCTATTTTCGTGCCAAGGCCGAGCAATACTTGAGCGTGGCGCTCGCTTCGATGACCTCCAAGTATTTGCGAGAGCTGGCGATGCAGGCGTTCAACGAATTCTGGATGGCGCGCGTGCACGACCTGCGGCCGACGGCCGGCTATCCCGGCGATGCACGGCGGTTCAAACGCGAGATCGCCGGCGCACAGAGTCGATTGGGCATCGCCGACGGCGTGCTGTGGCGGACCAGGTGAGGTGCGATCATGGTGATCTACATTGTGCGGCACGCTTGGGCCGTGGACGCCGACGCGCCGTGCGTCACCGATGATGCCTCGCGGCCGCTCACGCGCGAAGGACGGAAGCGTTTCGCGCGCGTCGTGAAGAAGCTCGTGAAGCGGCAGTGGGCGCCGGACTGTGTTATCAGCAGTCCGCTCGTGCGGTGCCGCGAGACGGCGGAGATTATTGCGGCCCACGCGCCCGGCAAGCCGGAGATTGTGATCCGTGACGAGCTGGCGCCCGGCAGCGATCTGGATGGGTTACTTGCATTTCAGCGCGAGCGCAACGATGAATCGGTCGCGTGGGTGGGGCATGCCCCCGATGTCACACATTTATGCGCGGCCCTGATGGGCGACCGTTCTGGAACAATCCGCTTCGCAAAGGGAGCCACGGCGGCCATTCAATTTGATGGACCACCGGCGCGCGGCCGTGGGGAGCTCGAATGGCTCGTAACCGCGCCGATGCTGGGGTGCTGACGTAGCAGGCACGCTCCGCGTGCCGTAGCCAGGAGCGCTATTGGCGTTCGCGCCCCACGGAGACATCGGAGTCTTTCGGCGACGCGCAACGGCACGCGGAGCGTGCCTGTTACTTCAAGAACAGCCGATCGTAGAGGATCGCCGCCGCGCCTCCGCCCGCGAGCGGCCCCACGATGTACATCCAGAGGTAAGAGAGATGGCCAGAGGCGAGTGCGGGGCCAAAGGTGCGCGCCGGGTTCATGCTGGCGCCGGTGAGCGGCCCAGCCATGAGAATGTCCATCGCCACGACCAGCCCGATCGCAAAACCGACGGCGTTACCGTTACGCCCAGCCACGGCGGAGCCAAGGACGGCCGTGACAAGGAAAAAGGTCAAAACTCCCTCAAGGATGATCGTCTTAACGGGAGAGGATTCGGTCAATGAACCGGTCGTCTCTCCAAGCGCGTGCCCGGCGCCAAGCAGATATGCCAGCAAAAACGCGGCCACCGCGGCGCCGGCAAGCTGTGCGATCCAATAGGTAACCGCCTTCGGCCAGTCGATCTTGCCGGTGATGGCCAAACCAAAGGTCACAGCCGGGTTGATGTGGCAACCGGAGACGGCGCCCCAGGCGTAGATGCTGGTGGCAATGGCCAGCCCGTGCGCAAGCGCCACGGCGATCACGCCGCCGGGCTCGCCCCCGACGACGGCACCGGTCCCAGCGCCGATGAACACCAGCGTAAACGTTCCAATCAGCTCCGCCAAAGCCGCGTTCATGTCGTCCCCCTCGGTAGTGCTTGATGTTTTGTGTGCCGACGATATCGCTCGCGGCTTCGATTGTCAATCGATTTGCCAAATGGTCGAGATAGTCGCTCATCCGCACTGTGCAAAAATGACCGCGGCCCCGGATCACGGTAATCCGAGGCCGCGGAGTTTGTCAGACTGTGGGTCGACGAACGATTAGCGAACCGCCTCGCTCAGCATGCGCGTGTTGGGCACGCTGTGCCGGTTGAGCAGTCCGTCTTCGTCGGTCTCGATCACCGTGGCCACGGGGCCGACCTCGCGGACGGTGCCCTCGAACCCGGCGACGTACACGTGGTCGCCCGCGTGCAGCCGCTGGCGGATGTAGTAGCCGGCCAGGATGCCCCCCATCACCTCGCGGCCGCCGAGGCCAAAGGCCAGGCCGAAACCGACGGCCACCGCGCCGAAGGCGATTAAGATCATCTCCTTCAATAGCTCGAATTTGATCCCCAACTGGTCGAAGGCGGCGATGAAGGTCATCAGCGCCAGGATGTAGTAACAGCCGCTCGCCAGCGTCTCGGCGTAGGTGATGCCCACGCGATCGGCGCTGGTGGCGATCACGCCACGCAGAAACGTCGCCACCAAGAGGCCCACCACCACGACCACCGTGGCCACGAGCAGCTTGGGAATATAGGCGACGATCTGCTGCATCGCCGTCGAAACCGTCTCCAGTCCCAGCAAGTTGAACGCGGCAGAAAGGAACACGCACATCGTGAGCCAGAACACGATCCGCCCGATGATCCAAGAGACGCTGCGATCAATGCCGACCTGTTTCATCGAGGCGGCCAGGCCGCTGCGATGGGCGGCGTTTTGCAGACCGATCGCTTCACTTAGCGCTGTAAACCCGCGTGCCAGGACATGGGCCACGAAATAGCCCACGATCAACAGGACGACCATCGCCAGTACGTTGGGGGCCAGGTCGACGACCTGACCGAAGGCTTTGTTGAAGCTGTCGACCAGCGCGTCGCGCCACGTGTCGACCGTCGTCAGGTCGACGTGAGGCAGCGTTGGGGACGTGGGGGCCGCCGCGTCGACGGCCTGAGGAACCGCATTGGGAGTGGACATGTGATTGACTCCTTGGAATAGGGAACAGAGAGTTGACGTGTAAAGTTGAACCTTGTAACGCCGCTCGGTAATGGTTAGTTGACGCCGCCGGTCGATTGGTCACTCCTCGCGTCGTAGCGCCCAGAGAGCGTCAGCCTGACGCACCCCATCACGCCACGAGCAAAATGCCAGAAGGCGTAGAGCGTGCCGCGCAGCGCCAGGTCCAACAGGTGGACGACCAGCAGGCTGTTGTTCAGTCGCACATGGAGGTCGCGCTCGAAGTCCTGCGACAAAGGCGGAACTTCGCGCCGCGCCAGTTGTTCTAGTAGTGATGGAGGCATCGTTACTGGTTCCGGTGCGATCAATGCGCCGGCTCTCAAATGGATTCTGACGCTATTGCGCTGGTTCGTTTTTCGGCTCGCCGAAACGCTCTTCGAGACGCGCCCGCGCTCGACTCACGCGCATCTTGCAGGCGCTGGTGGTCATGTCGAAGATGTCGGCAAGCTCCTCAAAGGTGTATTCCTCGGAATATTTCAAGAGCAGCATGGCGCGGTCCTCCTCGCCGAGCGTGCTCAACATCATCTCCAAATCGAGTGACGCGGACGCGGTCGCCGGCGAGCCGGCCGCCTGATTCTCCAATCTGGCCTCGCTGGCCAGCACTTCGTGCCTGGCGCGGCGACCGCGAGATCGACGCATCCCCAGGCACGTTCGCACCGCGATGCCGTGAAGCCAGGTGGAGAATTTGGAACGCCCTTCGAACTTCGCACGCTGGAAAAACAGACGCACAAAAACCTCTTGGGCGGCGTCTTGTGCATCGTGCTCATTTCCCATCAGCCGGTAACAAATGGACCACACGCGCCCACGATGCCGCGACATGAGCGCCACGAATGCCGGCCCGTCCGAACCTTCACGCGCCGCTTCCGCGATCAACTCTTCGTCGGTTTGCTGCTCGGCGTTCAAGTGCGTTTCCACGGCAACCTCGGTCGCCGAGCGAGCTCGTTCGTGCATCGGTGAGTTAGTTGCCGAATCGACCGCCAACGGTCACAGCCGCTCTGCCACCACCGGGCGGTAATGCGTAAGCGCCTTGTATATAAACAGGATACGTTGCGGCGCAAACGGCAGTTTCAGAGTAACCCATACATACGGCTTGACCTGGACCGTATCGCCGAACTCTGCCACACTCTGGCGGCTTTGAATGTCGGCGGCCGGTAATTCGAGTTGGTGTGCATGGATGCCTTGTTATCCGATCGACGCTCGCGCTGGTGGCTGGAGTGGGAACTGGCGCTGGTCTTGGCGCTGGTCGCCGCGATCCATCTGAGCCGGATCGTCGATTTGCCGCTGCGTGGCGAAGAGTCGCGCTGGGCGCGGATCGCGACCGAGATGATCGCCTCGCGCGATTTCGTCGTGCCGCGCCAGCAGGGGGCGCCGTTTCTGAGTCGTCCGCCGTTGCAGAATTGGGCGATCGCCGCGTTCGGGCGTCTCGGCGGGGAGGTGGGATCGGTGGCGACACGGCTGCCGAGCGTCTTGGCCGTGCTGGCGACCGTGGCGCTGGTGTATGGTTATTCGCGGCTGTTCTTGTCATCTGGCGGCGCCATGGCCGCCGCGGCTGCGTACGGCACCTTCGGCCACGTGCTGGAACTGGGGAGAGTGGCCGAGACCGAGGCGCTCTTCACGCTGTTTGTGTCGGGCTCGTTGCTATGGTGGCATTGGGGATACGCGGCCGGCTGGCCTCGTGGTTGGATGTGGGCCAGCGCCTACCTGATGGTGGCATTGGGAACGCTGACCAAGGGGATGCAGGCGCCCGTGTATTTCGCCGTTTCGGTGGGAACGTTTCTGTTGGTCGTGCGTTCGTGGCGGATGCTAGTCAGCCGATCGCACGCGCTGGGTCTGCTTGTTTTTCTGATGGTGTGGGGGGCCTGGAACGTACCGTTTGCGCGGCAATTGGGCTGGGAGGGCATTGAGCAGATTTATACGGGCGACGTGTCGATGCACGTTCATACGGCGGCATGGACTGTCGTCGTGCGGCACCTGGCGCGCTTTCCCGTCGAGGTGATATTGGCGTGCTTGCTGCCTTGGTCGCTATTGTTGGCGGCGTATGTGAGCCGTGATTTCCGATCGCAGATAGCCGGGGCGCGCTCGTACGTGCTGTTCTTGGCAATCACGCTGACAGTGACGTTTCCATCCTGTTGGCTACCGCCGGGTGCGCGCACGCGATATTTCATGCCGCTGTATCCGTGCATTGCGCCGCTCATCGGACTGGTGGTGGAGCGCTGTTTCGAGGCAGCGCGAAACGCTCAAGGCAGATTGGCGGCTGGTTGGCGCGGCGCAGCGCGTTATTTCCTGGTGTCCCTGGCGTGCCTGATGGTGTTGGCCGGGGCGGGCATGTTGGTGGCCGCTGCGCTCGGCATCGATCACTCGGCGCGTTACCGGCAGCCGTTGTGGTTTGCCTTGAGCTACGCGGCCGCCTGCGGAGCGCTGGCGGTGGCCGCGTGCTGGGCACGGCGGCTGGCGAGCGCGGTACAAGTTCGCGTGGGGGTCTTGGCGGTCGCCGCGTTTCTGGGGATGACCTATTCTGGCGTGGTGACCAATGCGCAGATCGCCAGCAGCGCACCAACAGCCCGCGCCGTCGCGCGCCTACGCAATCGGTTGCCGACGGGGACGCGGCTCGTCAGCTTCGAGCCGATCCATCATTTGTTCGCCTTTCACTTTCGCGATCCTGTCGAGTTGCGCCCATGGCCGAAAAGCAGCACGGAAGTCGAGCCGGTGCTCGAATACTTTTGTTTCGCACGTGCGGGACAATCGGCCCCGGCGCTGCCGTTTGCCTGGGAGCAGGTGGCCGCAATTAGCTGCGATCGGAACCGGCGCAGCGTGCCGAATGACGTGGTGATCGTGGGCCGGCGGTTGCCACCGCTTGCCACGCGTTCCGAGGCGGCCAAGGTCCCGAAGCGCTAACGTCGTGTGGCTGGGGCAAAGGCCGCAGGCCGTGCCCCAGCAGAAGCGGCATAGGTCGTGAACGCTAGCGCTGCTCCGCTGGGGTATGCTGCACACAGCGCGAGCCACTCGCACGCTACCACTGGAGGCCGAACTTTTCGCCACCGGACGCGCTGCTGCGGCCTCCGCGGAGTGGAGGCGATGGACGGTCTGACGGTTCCGAGGGTGGGGCATCAAGGTCCTCCGCCTGTTCTGGCTCGGCGACGGACACGCCCTTCTGCTCCAGGGCCTTCATCGACAGGCTGATCCGCTGTGCTTCCGCGTCGACCGATAGTACCTGGGCGTCCACCTCCTGGCCTTCCGCAACCACGTCGCGCGTGCGGAAGACTCGCCTATGTGACAGCTCGGAAATGTGCACCAGCCCTTCGATGCCCGGCTCGAGCTGCACGAAAGCGCCAAATTCCATCAGCTTCGTCACACGGCCCCGCACGCGGCTCTTCGCCGCGTATTTTTGAGCCGCGGTGGCCCACGGGCTCTCGACCAAATCCTTCATGCCCAGACTGATCTTTCCGGTTTCGGGATGGACGGCGAGTATCTTTACGCGAACCTTTTGGCCCTCGTGTAGGACTTCGCTGGGGTGTTGAATCCGTGCCCAAGCGATCTGACTGACGTGCAGTAGACCGTCGATACCGCCGAGATCGACAAACGCGCCGAAATCGCGGACGCCGCGCACCAGTCCTTCGCGGATCTGTCCGGCGGCCAGCTCCTCGCGGAGCTTCTTCTGGGCCTCAGCCGCTTCGCGCTCGAGGATGGCGCGGCGGCTGAGCACGAGGTTGCCGCTCTCTTCATTCGCTTCGGTCACGAGGCATGTGAACTTTTCGCCCACGAATTGTGCAAGGTCGTCGACGCGGAAGCGATCGACCTGGCCCGCCGGAATAAAGCCACGGATGCGGTGCACCTCGCACTCCAGCCCGCCTTGGTTGTGCCCCGTGACGCGCGCTTCGACGATCACTCCCTCTGCGAGCTGAGACCAGTCGGCGACCTCGGCCGCGGCGCCGGGCACGCTCAACGCATAAAGTCCCTCGTCGGCGTCAAAAACCCCGACGATCACGTCGACAAACGAACCCGGCTCGGGCGGCGCGGTGAACTGTCGCAGCGGCACGATACCTTGGTGCGGGCCGCCCAGCTCGACAAAGACGTATTCGCGACCCGTTCGTAACACGCGAGCGCGGCGACGGCTGTCCAGCTCAATCTCTGAGACGAGCGGCACTGACGCATCGTCAGCAAACAGCTCGTCGAGCGAGGCGCCGGCCATCGCCGCGGCCAGCTCCGCATCTTCGTCCGGGGTAGGTCGCTTGCGGAGGTTGGTCGGCGGGAAAGTCTTGGCTGGGCTAGGCTCGCTGGGCGGTTCCGCCCGAGGCTCCGCGACCTCCGCGTCTGGCATTGTGGCCGCGGAAAGACCGCTCGCGATGGGCGGCGCTGCACGCTCGTAACGCTGCGAGCCGATCTTGATCCGCGGCGGCGAGGCGTCGACCGGTTCGCGCGGCATGCTCGAAGCGGATTCACTCTTGCTGGGATCCTCGCCGACCGGCTGATTGGTGGGAGGGGGCTGCTCGTGCTGGGGTTGATCGACCGTCATCAGTGGCCGCTTTCCTGAATCAATAGCCGGGAGATGGATGTGCCATTGCTCAAGGCATTAAATCTTGACGTGCGCTTCGCGAGTTTAACATTCGCCATCAAACGCTGGTAGGACTCCCGGTCGACAGGAAAGGGGCCATTGCGTCTAATTAGGCTAGCCAGCCCACTACGTGCGGCCTTATCATGCGCGAAGTACGGATTTCACCAGACTGACGTACGCCACAAAGAGGCTTTGCCGTGACAATAGCCGCGAATTCAACAGTGCCGGAATACAGCATCGCCGTGGCGCGGCTGCTGGAGCCGGAGCGGATCGCCGAGCTCGACCGTGGAACGCCCAACCTGGTGGTGCGCGAGCAACTCATGGCGCTCACTCCGGAGAATGTCGTTGCACCGCGCGCGGCCAAAGATCGGAACATGGCGGCAGCGTGCGTCGCTGCGTTGTGGCTGTACCACGATTACTTGGACGAATCGCACACGATCAGCCAGTCGATCACGACCCCCACCGGCAGCTATTGGCATGGCATCATGCACCGGCGCGAGGGGGATTTCTCCAACGCGAAGTACTGGATGCGACGTGTTGGCTCGCACGCGGTCTTCGAGCCGCTTTGCGCCGCTGCGCGCCAGCTCGCCGCTGAGCACGCGCGTGACAAAACGGTGGAATTCCTTTCGCGCCAATCGCAGTGGGATCCTCTCCAGTGGATCGATCTTTGTGCCGCGGCAGTCGCTGGGCCGACAGGAGTTGGGGAGCTTTGTCGAGCGATTCAGAGCCGCGAGTGGCGGCTGCTGTTCGACTACAGTTACGCGAAGGCCGTCGATTGACGGCCTTGCACGGCTTGGACTCCACGACGCGCTCCGGTAAAATAAGGTTGGTAAGCGCACTAAGTATCCTGGGGACCGTTTGGCATGTTACAGTTTGATTTTGAGCGCAGCGTCGGCTATTGGGTGTTTGCGACGGCGCACGAGATGGGTTGCGCCATGAACGAGGAACTGCAAGCTCACGGCATCACGTATCGCCAATGGGAAGTGCTGGCCTGGATCTCGTACATGGGGGAGCTGTCGCAAACGGACTTGGCCGAGCGGATGGGGATCGAGGCGCCGACGTTGGTCGGCGTGCTGGACCGCATGGAGCGCGATGGTTGGATTCAACGGATCCAGAGCGAGACGGATCGCCGCAAGAAGCTGATCCGGCCGACCGAGCGCGTTGCGCCGGTGTGGGCGGAGACGGTAACCTGTGCCTTGCGAGTGCGTGCGCGGGCCACCAAGGGGCTATCGGACGAACAGTTGCGGTCGTTGCGCGACATTCTGGCCGCGATTCGGCAAAACCTGACGGCACTTCCGGCCGGCGCATCCACCAGCGCCGCCCCGACGAAGGACGCTGCAATACCGGCGTAGTGGAAGCGGGCATACTCCCACCACAAACTCACATGAATCCTAGGGCCGCTCGAGACTGGGGCATTGCTGCCCTTGGCGTCGTGCTAGCGGCGATGGCTGGCTGCTCGGCACCGCCGCCGAAACCAGATGAAGGGGTTGTTCGCGTCCGCGTCGCCGAGGCGCGCAAGGGGACCGTGGCTGTCGAAGTGCCGGTCGTGGGCACGGTTGTGCCGGTTGAAGTGAGCCGTGTCGCGGCGGGCTCGGAAGGGACCGTGGAGAGCTTCCCGCTCCGTGAAGGCGCCTTCGTCGACAAGGATCAAGTGCTGGCCGAGCTGCGCACCGTGACACTGGCGATTCAGATCGATGCGGCCAACGCGCTGTTGCGCGAAAAGGAGCAACGGCACGCCGAGCTGGCGGCGGGCTACCGAGAGGAAGAAATCGCGCAGGCATTGGCACTCATGAAGGCCAGCGAGGCGGAAAGTATTTTCGCCTCGGCAGATCTGGCACGGATCGACGAACTGTATGCGCGACCGACCAAGCCGGTGACCGAAAAGGAGCGCGAGGCGGCGGTTTATCAGGCGGAACGAGCGCGGCAGGCATACGCCCAGGCCAAGGCCGACTATGAAATGAAGACACGCGGTCACCGCGCCGAAGTGGTCGAGGCGGCACGCGCGGCCGTCGAGGCGCAACGCATGGAGGTCGCTCGGCTGGAGGACGAAAAGCAGAAGAAGACCATCCGCGCGCCGTTCAGCGGCTACCTGGTCGAGAAGCACATCGACGTCGGTGAATGGGTAGTGCTGGGAGGCATGGTGGCCACGCTCAGCAAGCTGGATGAAGTCGAGGTGCACGTCAATGTCGAGGAATCGCAGATCGACCAGATCGGGGTGGGACAAAAGGTGCGAGTCCTGGTGGATGCGGTCGGCGATGAGCCGCTCGAAGGGACCATTCGGTACATTGTGCCGCGGACCGACTGGGCGACCGGCAGCCGCAGTTTTCCGGTGATCGTGCGGTTAACGAATTCGATCGTCGACGGCCAACCTCGCTTGAAGGAAGGGATGATCGCGCGGATTCGGTTCCGTGGACCGCAGCGCGAGGCGCTCCTGGCCCATAAGGATGCGATCGTTCGCACGACCGGTACGCCACAAGTATTCGTCGTCGGCCCCCAGCAGCGCGTCCGTGCGGTGGACGTCATGGAAGGTATCAGTCAGGATGCTTACACAGAGATCACGGGCGACGTAAAGGAGGGCGAGCAACTGGTGACCGAAGGCGCGGAGCGACTACGCCCCTTTGACAAGGTGCTCGTGTTGGGCCAACCCGCTGCTGGTACAACCGGCGAGGTGCAACAGGCGGCCAAAGAGAACGCGGCCGCCGCCACGTCCGGCGGATGAAGACAGAAACACCACGGAGACACGGAGACGAAGACAAAAAGTTAGGGAGAGGCGAGTAAGAACCTGGGAAGATCTGAGCCCCTGTCACCTTATCCCTTTATTCTTCTCTCATTTTTTCTCCGTGCCTCCGTGGTGAGTTCCGTCCATGCAAATCGCCGACTTCTCGATCCGTAATCCGGTGAAGGTGGCCGTCGGCGTCATTCTCGCCACGCTTTTTGGCCTGATTGCGCTCACGCGCATTCCAATCCAGTTGGTACCCGAGGTGACCAGGCCGGTCGTCTCCGTTTACACGCGCTGGCCGGGCGCGAGCCCGCAGGAAATCGAGCGCGAGATCATCTACAAGCAGGAGGAGCAACTGCACCAGGTGGCCGGCGTGACCGATTTCCGCAGCGAGTCGGCCGACGGCTGGGGCGTGGTGGAAATGGAGTTTGCCGTCGGCACCGACATGTCCACCGCGAGGCTGGATGTGGCGAATCGGCTGGACCAGATTCGCGAATATCCAGATACCGCCGAGGAGCCGGTCATCGAAACGAGCAGCGTCAACAGCAGCTCGATCGCCTATTTCAGCCTGATGGCGCGGCCGCCGTCGCGAAATCAGTTGGAGTCGCTGGTCGCCGTGCACCCTGAATTGGGGCCGCGCGTCGGCGACTTGGACACGCTGGCCGCCGACGTGATCAAGGTTTACAGCCTGGCAGAGCAAAATCCCCAGCTCAAGGAGCTGATTAAGGACGACCCAAATCCGACCAACTTGCGGCAATTCGCGGAGGACGTACTGGCGGCGCATATCGAGCACGTGTCGGGCGTGTCGGAGGCGGAGGTGTATGGCGGCAGCGAGGAGCAGATGCGCGTCATCATCGACCCCGTGCAACTGGCCGCGCACCAATTGACCGTCGTCGACCTCCGCCGGGCGCTCGTCGGCGAGAACAAGGACATCTCGGCGGGCGACATCTGGGAAGGCAAGCGGAGCGTGCCGATTCGCACCTTGGGACAGTATCGCGACCCGCGGCAGATTCAGGATACGATTGTCGCCTTTCGCGCGGGCGCGCCGGTGTACGTGAAGAACGTGGCGCGCGTCGAGCTGGGATATTCGAAGCCGGAAGGGGTGGGCCATCAGCGCGGCCTCCCCATGCTGACGATCGCGGTAAAGCGCGAGAGCGGCGCGAACGTGCTCGACGTCATGGCCGGTGTCAAGCAGGCGGTCGCCGAGCTGAACCGCGGCGTCCTGGCGGTGCGAGGGTTGCAACTACTGCAAACCTACGACGAGACGGTCTATATCGAATCGGCCCTGTCGTTGGTGCGCCACGACGTTTTGATTGGCAGCTTGCTGACGATCGGATCGCTCCTCTTGTTCCTGCGCAGCGTGCGATCGACGCTCGTGATTTCGCTGGCCATCCCCATCAGTTGCATTGGGACGTTTGTGTTTATCAAGCTGTTGGGGCGCTCAATCAACGTGGTGAGCCTGGCGGCGATTACCTTCGCGGTGGGCGTGGTGGTCGATAACGCCACGGTCGTGCTCGAGAACATCTATTCGCATTATCAACGCGGCGCGAAACCATTCGCGGCGGCGCTTTCCGGCACGAACGAGGTCTGGGGGGCCATCGTGGCCAGCACGTTGGCGTCGACCGCGGTCTTCCTGCCGGTGGTGTTCATTCAGGAAGAGGCGGGGCAGTTGTTTCGCGACATCGCCATCGCCATCACGGTGGGCGTGATTATCAGCCTGTTCGTCTCGATCACGGTTGTGCCAAGCGCCGCGGCGCGACTATTGCGACAGACGGGGTATTCCGCGCCGACCGCGGCCGATGACCGCGACTGGTTTTCACGGTTCGGGCACGGCTTCGTGGAATCCGTGGTACGAATAAACGCGCGGCTGCAACAGGGGGCGATTGGCGGCCGCCTGGCGGCCTTGCTGATCGTCTTGTTCACGCTGGGCGTCGTGGGGTTCATGCCGGTGGCGAGTGGCGCGAAGGAGTTCGCGGATCGCGTGCTGCCGGTGGCCAGCGCCAAGTCGATCACGCTGGCCGTCGCGGCCATCCTGGTTTTCATCCCCATCGCGCTATGGTACCGACGCGCGGCCGTGGTCTTGACGACGATTGTTTTTTCGTTGGGGATCAGTTGGCGGATGATGCCCGGCGCCGAATACTTGCCCGAGGGCAACAACAACCTGATCATCGCCAACTTGCAACCGCCGCCTGGCTATAACATCAGGCAGCTTGAGTCGTTGGGAAGGATCGTCGAATCTCGGCTGCGCCCGTATTGGGAAGCCAGGCCGGGAACGCCGGAGGCACGAAAGCTCGACGGGCCCGAGATCGACACGTTTTTCCTCGTCGCGCGGCGCGGCGGTGTGTTCATGGGCGCCAGAGTCTTTGATGCCGACCGCGCGAGCGAGCTGGTGCCGGTATTGCGCGAGGCCACGAGCGATTTGCCCGGCGTGATCGCATTTGTGAATCAGTCCAGTCTGTTCGAGCGCCGCTCGTCAAGTGGCAGGTCGATCGACATTGAGATCACCGGGCCGGAGATGTCGAAGCTCGTCGCGGTGGGCCAACACATCATGGGCCGCGTGAAGGAGCTCTATCCGGAGGAGAAGACCGAAACGATGGTCCGGCCGATCCCGAACTTGGACCTGGGGAGTCCCGAGGTTCACGTGGTGCGCAATCTGGAAAAGGCGGCCGAGCGCGGCGTCACCACGCTCGACCTGGGATACACGATCGACGCGCTGGTCGATGGCGCATTCGCCGGCCCGTACTGGCACGAAGGAAAAGAAATCGACCTGGTGATTTACGGCGAGGAAGGCTACGCCGAACGGACGCACGATGTCGCACTGCTCCCGATCGGCACACCGCAACGCGAGCTGGTGCGCGTGGGCGACGTTGCGAATGTCGAGCTCTCCACCGGACCCGAAATGATCGTGCGCGTCGACCGTGAGCGAACCATGACGATTCAGGTCCGCCCGGGCCGTTCGATCCCGCTGGAAGACGCGATGAACCGCATCCAAACCGACGTGGTGGAGCCGCTCCGCGAGAGTGGCGTGCTGGGCGAACTATACCACGTTCGGCTGGCCGGCACGGCCGACGACCTGCGGCGGATGCGCTCGGCCATGTCGGGCAGTTTGCTCCTGGCGCTGGTGATTACCTATCTATTGATCGCCGCGCTCTACGAATCGTTCCTCTATCCGCTGGTGATTTTGATGAGCGTGCCGATGGCGGCGGTGGGCGGGCTGGCCTGCCTGGGAGTGCTGAACTGGTTCACGCTGCAGCCTTTGGACTCGCTGACGATGTTGGGATTTGTGATTCTCATCGGCACGGTCGTCAATAACGCGATCTTGATCGTGGATCAGGCGCTGGTGTTGATTCGCGAGCACGGGCGCGACCACCGCACGGCCGTCCTGGAAAGCACACGCGGGCGAATTCGCCCGATCTTCATTACCACCTTGACGACGCTCGTGGGCCTCTTGCCCTTGGTGCTGATGCCCGGGGCGGGCAGCGAGCTGTACCGCGGACTAGGCACGGTTGTGCTGGGCGGGTTGACCATCTCGACGATCTTCACGCTGTTCCTGGTGCCGCTGCTGTTTACGTTGCTCTTCGAGCTGCAAGGCCGTGTAATTGGCGAACGAGTCGCCGCGTAGCCGACATACACTGCGCGGGCGCGCACCGCCATGAGCCGAATGCCGACCCCCTGCCTCAGACCAACTCGCGGATGACCTCTCCTTCGTAGAGGATCGGCAAGGGGCGGCCCGCGTGGTCGGTAAAGGCCGTTGACGTGTCGATCCCCAGGTGCCGGTACATCGTCGCCAAGATGTCTTCCGGCTTGATGGGGCGCTCCAGCGGCACCTCACCCTTTGCCGTCGAGGCGCCGATCACCTGTCCGACACGCAAGCCTCCGCACGCCACCAGCACGCTCATCACTTCGCCCCAGTGATCGCGGCCGCCGCCGGAATTGATCTTGGGCGTGCGCCCGAATTCGCCCCAGGCGATGACCAGCACGCGGCGGTCCAGGCCACGCTCGTAAAGGTCCTCGACCAGTGCGGGGATCGCCGAGTCCATTCTCGGGCCGGCGCTCTTCATGCCGCCCGCGACATTGCCGTGCATATCGAAGGAGTAGGAGTGCGGATCGAAATTGACGGTCACGAAGGGCACGCCCGCCTCGACGAGCCGGCGCGCCAATAGACAGCTCTGTCCCCAGCGGTGCATGCCATATCGCTCGCGCGTGTTCGCGGATTCTCGCGAGAGATCAAAGGCCCGTTGGGCGCCCGGCCCGGTGACCATCGCGAACGCCGCCTCGCTGAACTGGTCCAGGTTCCGCATGGCGAGCAATTGGTCGCGTCGGCGACACATCTGATCAAAGTGATCCAGCAGCCAGCGGCGGTCGGCCAGGCGGTCCAGAGTCACCCCGTCGGCCAATTGCAGATTTGGCACCTGAAACTCGGCCTCGGCGGGATCGGCCGTGACATAGAACGGCTCGCAACCGCCGCCCAGGTAGCTGGCCTTAAAATTCGGCACAAAGACCAGATTATCCGTCTGGTGAAAACCCAAGTGCACATACGCTGGCAGTCCCGGAGCATTCGGACCACGGATGCGCGCCGTGTACGAGCCGGTCGACGGTTGATGCTTTGTCCGTTTGCCGGTCACACAAAAGTACATCCCGGCATCGTGGTCGCCGCTGTTGTGATAGACGCTGCGGAGAAGGGCCACCTTGTCGAGGATCTGCGCATGGCGCGGCAAGACCTCACACACCTGGACGCCCGGTAGCGCCGTGGAGATTGCCCCAAACGGCCCGCGATACTCGGAGGCCGCCAGCGGCTTCGGATCGTACGTCTCGAAGTGCGTCGGGCCACCACCCAGCCAGATCTGGATGACGGCCGTATCGTTCGCTTGCTGTGGCAGGTCGCCGGCGGCCGCCCTGGCCGCCAAGATCGACGGCAGCGACAGTCCGGCAGCACCGGCCGAAATCGTGGTCGCGAGAAACGCGCGGCGGTTGATTTCGCCGCCGCTCAGTCCGCGACACCGTGTTGTGCTCACCATCGCCTCCTCCTTGCATGAAAGCCAAGGGAGCCGAACCAGCACGATGCGCGGATGCTCACACGGGGCTACCGCGCGCCATTATGCATACCCACCGGCACGCAAAAACGCAAACGCAATTCGTCCAAGTGGAACGCGCATGCTGAATTCAAGCGAGGGACAAGACGCCGGCACGCCGAGCGATGCTCGCCGCGTTACGGGTTCTCCACCACCTCCAGCACGTCCCACCAATACAAACCCACCTCGTTGGTCCCTGGCTCGTAGATCGGCGTGCTGGCAGTCGCATCCTTCCAGTGATACGTCACGGGGCTCGGATCGGCCTTGATCGTGATATTGGGCGCGGAGTTCAATCCTACCGTGGACAGAAATGCCACGAAATTGTTTTGCACCAATATCTGTGCCGTAAACAGCGTCCACAGGAGGCTCCAATCCTGCGTCTCCCACGGCTGCCGTTCGAAGATTTGGAATTCGTTCAGCACCGCCACGCGCCCCGTGATCGCCAGGCTTCGCGCGTACGGACTTTTTTCCACCTCGAACTTGTCAAAGACCGCTAGAAACCCGGTCAGGCTCGCCCCGCTTGCCGTGTCGTCGAGACGAAAATCGTCGCATGTGGCCAGCTCCAGTCGAATTGGCGTCGTGGCGCCGTGAAGTGGCGGCAGATTCACGGGATTCAAATTGACGTTCGTCCCCGTGATTCTCAGGTCGTTCGTGCAAAAGACGGTTCCTTGAATCGTCACGTTGTTCTGCAACTCAAGATCACCAGACCGATAGAAGAATCCCAGGGGGTTGGTCAGCGGGTCGGGCTGCATCGCGACGTTCTGCAAACTGCTGCCGAGAGTTGGAATGGTGTAAACAGGACCGCCCGCATAGATTCTGTAGGTGGTTAGGCTCGCTGGTTTGGTGAAGCCCGAGGAGAATCCTGCCGCGGACGACATCTCAATCAGACTTCCGTTTGCTGTGTTGATTTCGAGTAAGTTTAGGCGCTGTTTCGCGTTGCTTGTGTTGTTGCTCGTCGACCGAAGGAAAAAGGTAGCCACGGTGCCGCCGCTCGTGTAGTTGGCGTTGCCGCTGGAGCCACTGAGACTGAACTTTGTGCCGCTGACATAGAGCACGCTCCAGGTGCTGTTGGCGTTGGTGTTCCCCCCCACGCCGGTGATGACGACCTGGGCGCCGGTCGTCAGCCCATGGGGGCTGGCCGTCGTGATCACGATCGGCGAGGCGTTGGTCGCATCGGTGATCAATATCCGGCTGAACGTCCGGTAGTTCACCGGTAAGTCCTTTAAGTATCGGTTTCTCGAGTTCGACGTGTTGGGGGCAAGTTCGGCGATGTACACATCCCCTTGCGTATAGACGGAGCCCTCGATCCGAGCCGGCACTTCGACCCGAAACTCCTTGTTGTTCGACTGCGCCACAGTGTGCGATTGCATGAGGTTCCAGCCGCTGGGCTCGTTCACGGTCTTCACGGGCACGAGGCGCATGACCGCCCGCACTTGGTGCGTGGCCGAGCCGCTGGAGAAGGGAGCGTCCAGAGCATAGCCGTCGACGTTGATCGTGACGCGGTACGGGTAGTCGGACCAATCCGGGTGGAGGCTCGTAAGCGTCGGATCGCCCGGTGCATAGGTGACCGAATACCCGTCGCCGTCGCTCAACATCCCCGAAAACGATGAGCTGGATCCTCCCCACGAGTCAGTGAGATGCATTTCCCTGATCGCCACGGCCAACCCGCTCATCGCGGCCGAACGTGCGCGATGGGTCAAGGCGGAATTACGCTGAATGGCCGACCCATTGGACTGCGACCACATCAGCGAATACGAGAGCGCCAGTGCCGCCGTCAGCAACTGCAGCACAAACAGCACCGTCAGCCCGCGCCGGCCGCGCTGCATGTCCGGACGGCGGCGTTGCGCGCGGACGTGAAGACGCCCGAAGAGACTCACGGAACTGCCCCTTGGATCTGGCCTCGTCGACGTGCAATGAAACCATAGCTTTTCGCAAGCGATCGGGCGCTGTTCCGATTGCGCAGATTAGCCTGGCTGAGGTCCGTTGATGCCCCAAAATGATCCTGGTTTCGATTGTTCGGCGGGATTGCTATAATCCCTCGAACGTCCAATGACCGCCGTCGACTCCATATGCGACAATTGGTAGGGCGTCGCACGAGATTGATCATTCACAGATAACGTTTATGAGCTATCAAGGGCACATCGAAAAGGGCATGGTCGTCATTGATCAGCCGTTGCCGCTGCCCGATGGCACCCCGGTACGGATCGAACTGATGTCTCATGTGAATATGGACTTCTGGCAATCGACCGGTTTCGAAGAACTGGCTCGACGACAGGGCCTATCGCAGCCAATCGCAGTGGAGGATTTGGTCGGCGGCTGGCCCAGCGACGAGATCGACGATGGCTTTGAGGAAGTTTTACAAGACTGGCGCCGTCATGAGTTGGACATACGGCGATGAGCGACCGCTTGTTGCTCGATACGGATGTCGCGAGCTACCTATTCAAAAACAGCCCCCGCGCAAAATTCTTTCGGCCCCTGCTCAAGGGGACGCAACCTGCGCTCGCATTTGTGTCGGTCGCCGAGCTATTCAAGTGTACCCTCAAGCGCGGTTGGGGGCGCCCAAAGATCGAACAGCTCGAATCGGCTTTGCATCGGTACGTTGTGATTCCCTACGACCGGGATCTAGCTTGGGCTTGGGCGCGCATCGTGGCCAACTGTGAAGATGCGGGCCGCCCCATAGGCCCATCCGACGCTTGGGTTGCTGCCGCCGCTGTGCGCCACGACGTACCGCTGCTGACCAACAATCTCAAGCACTACGAAGCCGCCGAATCCCTCTGCGGACTGCGATTGCTGCGGTTTCAGTGATTAGCGACGCACGCAACGAAGGCGGTTCGACCGTCAACGATCGCGCAAAAAAGCCGTTACTCAAACAGTTCGTCTTTCGTAAACACCGCCTCGTACGCGTACCCGTTCGCCTCGAATCGTTCGCGCGCGCCGCGCAGCCGGTCGACGATGCCGATGATTTTGACGATCGTGCCGCCGGCCTCCTCGACGGCCTCGATGGCTTTTTGGGCCGATCCGCCGGAGGTGACCACGTCCTCGACGATTGCCACCCGCGCGCTCGGTGGCAACCGGCCCTCGATCAGCTTCTTCGTGCCGTGGTCCTTGGTTTGCTCGCGGACCCAAAAGCCTTCAATCGCCAGGCCGTTCTGAAAGCAGACCACCATGGTGCTGGCGACTAGCGGAACGGCGCCCACGGCCAGCCCCCCGACGGCGTCAACGCGCGCATCCTTGATCCGCTCGTAAATGGCCTGGCCGATGAGCGTCGCGCCCTCCGGGTGCACCTCGATCATCTTGCCGTCGATGTAGTAGTCGCTCTTTTCGCCCGAGGCGAGCACGAACTCCCCCTTGCGAAACGCACGCTGGCGCAGCAGCGCAAGCAGCCGCCGCTCGGTTTCTCCACCCATGGCCGAACCTCGCTTGAAGTCGATGCCGCCACAACTCGTCGTGGCCAAATTGCCTGCATGTTCCATCTTCGAGAGCAAAGCATCAAGGCGCTTGATCCAATTCGGCCTCGACGGTACACTCTCGGTTTGCGCCGTGGACCCACGGCGACGATCGGAACCATTAAAAACGGCTTCGGAATGACAACCAAGACCTTCATGGCCAAGCCCGGCCAGATCGAGCAGCAGTGGTGGCTGGTCGACGCCAGCGACAAGGTCGTCGGCCGGCTCGCCTCTGAAGTGGCCATGATCCTCATGGGCAAGCACCGGCCCACCTACACGCCACACGTCGACACGGGCGACTTTGTGGTGGTGATCAACGCCGAGAAGGTGGTCTTCACCGGCAAGAAGTGGCAGCAGAAGCGTTATACCTGGTACACCGGCTACCCAGGCTTGAAGAGCGAAAGCGCCGCCGCGCGCTTCGCGCACAAGCCCGAGACAATTCTCACCGAGGCGGTGCGGCGGATGCTTCCCAAGAACAAGCTCGCCGTCAAAATGCTCTCGAAGCTGAAGGTTTACCGAGGCGACTCGCATCCGCACCAGGCACAGAACCCGCAACCGAAGGAACTGGCAAGGCGTTAATATGTCCACCGCGAAGCTTGCTGAAGCCAAGGGAACGAACGACGCATTGGGGACTGGTCGGCGCAAGACGTCGGTGGCGCGTGTGCGCATCCGGCCCGGCAGCGGGCAGATTCTCATCAACCAGCGCCCGTTGGACGACTATTTCGCCAACCTCAAGGACCGCAACGCCGTTCTGGCGCCCTTGGTGCAAGTCAACCGTCGCGAGTCGCTCGACGTGATCGTCAAGGTGCACGGCGGCGGCATTACCGGCCAATCCGGCGCCATCAAGCTCGGCATCGCACGTGCACTGTCGCGGATGGAGCACGAGTTGGACGAACCGCTCAAGCACGCCGGACTCATGACGCGCGACAGCCGCATGAAAGAGCGCAAAAAATACGGCCTCCGCGGCGCGCGCCGCGGCACGCAGTTCTCCAAGCGATAAGCGGATCCGGCGCGCCCTTTGCCTGTGTCAGCGGCCGAGCGCCGCCATGATCTCCGGTGACGCCGCGAAGCGCGATGCCGACAGCGCGTCGAAATAGTCGGCCGGTTCGTTCACATTCCGCAGGCTCGACAGATCCGGATCCGCCTCGCGCAGCGCCTCCTCTTCGACGAAGCGCGTGGCGACGTGCCGATACAGATCGCCGAGCCGCAGACAGTTCTCCGCCAGTAATCGCTCGACGTCTGCTAACACGCGGCATGAGTATACTCCCGCCAGACAATGCTCGTACGCGGCAACTCGAGGCACGGCGATCGGATAACCGTCGGCCAGCTCGATCATCCGCCGGACGAAGTCGGCTCGCAGAAGCGGCGTGTCGCAGCCGGTGACGTAGGCGGACTCCACTTGCAGTAACTCAAGCGTCGTCAGACCGACGGCGATCCCCTCCAATGGCCCGAATCCCTCGCGCCGATCACGAAGCACGCGCACTTCGGACCACAATGTTGGCAGCTCTTGTCGCGGCGCCGCGATCACGACGATCGGATCGACCACCTCGCGCAACAGGCGCACGATTCGCTCGAGCATCGTCTCGGGGCCGAACGGCAATAGCGCCTTGGCAAAGCCCATTCGCTTGCTTTGACCGCCGCACAGCACAATTCCGCCGCTGGTGCTCATTGTCCGCCTCCGTACGCACCGTAGCGTGGCGCGCCAGCAAAGGCAATCGTTCGGCGCAACACCTGAGCGTAGCTTGAATTACGTGCCATGCTATTGCGATCTCCAGGGAGGGCTGATTTAATGAATCCGCGTCCGCCGCCATAGAGCCGGCGGCTCGCTGTTCGCGATGATGGCTCGCTGAGTGGTGCGGCAGCCGGCCGGCACATTCCGGCTGCCGACGGAGTTCTGTGTTCGTGTCCACGATGCTTGCAATGCCTACGCGCCGCGTGACGTGGCTGGTCGGACTCGGGTGGCTGATCTCGCTCGGGACTACTTTGCCGCTAGCCCGCGCCGAAGAGCCGGACCATGCGGCGGCAATCGGATCGTCCACTGACCTGGCCAGCTACGATGAGCTGGTTGACGATGCCGACCGCGAGCACTGGGCGTTTCAGCCAGTCGTTCCGCCAATCGTTCCCAACGTCAAGCAAAACGATTGGGTTCGCAACCCGATCGATGCCTTCGTTCTCGCCAGGCTCGAAGACAAAGGTTGGCAGCCCGCGGCGCCTGCTGCCCCTCAGGCGATCTTGCGGCGCGTGTATCTTGATCTGATTGGTCTGCCGCCCAGCATCGACGAACAGGATGCGTTTCTGACGGCTCCCACGGCCGAGGCACTCGACCGCGTTGTGGACGACCTGCTTGGTCGGCCGTCGCACGGCGAGCGCTGGGCACGGCATTGGCTCGACCTGGTCCGCTACGCGGAATCGAACGGTTACGAGCGCGACGCGACCAAGCCTCACGCCTGGCGCTATCGCGACTACGTGATCCGCGCCTTCAATGACGACAAGCCGTTTGACCGATTCATCCTTGAACAACTTGCCGGCGACGAGCTCCCGGACGCCGACGCCGAGTCGCTCATCGCCACGGGCTACTACCGGCTGGGTCCCTGGGACGACGAGCCGGCCGATCCGAAGCAAGACCGCTTCGATCAGCTCGACGACATGGTGAACACCACGTCGCAAGTCTTCCTCGGCCTGACGCTCGGCTGTGCGCGCTGCCACAACCACAAGTTCGAGCCGTTGACCTCGCTCGACTACTATCGCCTGGTGTCGGTATTCAACACACTCGAACGTCCGCAGGCCGGGCGCACGGAGCTGGATCTGCCGATTGGTACGCCGGCCGAGCTCGAGGCGCTCGCCGAGCGCGACCGCCGCGTGGACGAGCTGCGGCAGGTGGTCGCTCGCCGGCGCGAGACGGCTCGCACTGAGTTCATCAAGACCGGCCAGAGTAAACTCCGCGCCGAGGCGCTCGCCGCGCTCTCGCTGCCGCCGGACAAGCGCAATGAGGAGCAAAAAAAGCTCGCCGATACAAGCGCGGCAGATCTCGACAAGGAAGTAGAAGCTGCTCTGAGCGATGAAAAGCGATCCGAATTCTCGGCACGGCAGCAAGCGATCGAACGCCTCCGCCAAGAACGGCCCGATCTACCGCGCGGCTATTTCATGCACGAGTCGTCGCGCAATCCGCCGCTTGCCCACCTCTTGCATCGAGGGAGCGCAGCCGATCCCGGTCCCGAGGTACCTCCGGGAGTACCCACGGTGCTCGCTCGCACGCAGCCCGAGTTTCCCGAGCCGGGCTCGCGCAGCAGTCTCCGCCGTCTGACACTCGCTCGCTGGATCGCCAGCCCCGACAACGCGCTCACGGCGCGGGTGATCGTCAATCGCGTGTGGCAGTATCACTTCGGCGAGGGAATTGTCCGCACGCCGAGCGACTTCGGCTGGATGGGCGCCGAACCGACGCATCCAGAGCTCTTGGATTGGCTGGCGGCGCGCTTCGTTGCCGATAGCTGGTCGATCAAAAAGCTGCACCGACTCATCACGACCAGCAACACCTACCGCATGAGCAAGGCGTGGAACGAAACGTACGGCACGGAGGATCCAGAAAACTTGATGCTGTGGCGCGTGCCCTATCGCCGGCTGGAAGTCGAGGCGATCCGCGATTCGATGCTTGCCACCAGCGGCCGGCTGAACCACCAGATGTACGGGCCCAGCATGTATCCCGAGGTGCCGGCCGAGGCGCTGGCCGCGCACAGCGACCCCGACAAGATCTGGCAGCCGTTTGACGAGCCGGCGACGTCGCGCCGCACGATCTATGCCTTCCTCAAGCGGTCGCTGGTCGTGCCGATGCTCGAGGTGCTCGACCTGTGCGACACGACGCGCTCGACGGCGCAGCGGATCAATACGAGCGTCGCGCCGCAGGCGCTGACGCTCTTTAACGGCGAGTTCGTCAACCGCCAGGCGAACCATTTTGCCGATCGGCTGCTGCGCGAGGTCGGTGACGACCCAGCGCAGTACATCGACCGCGCGTATCACCTGGCGCTTTGCCGCTCACCAAGCGACGCGGAGCGAGCGGCGCTGTCCTCATTTTTGGAAACAGAAACTCAACGCGCCACGGCGACAACCGGCATCGACGCCACGCGGCGAACCGCGCTCGGCCAGGTCTGCCGTGTCATATTCAACTTGAATGAGTTTGTGTACACCGACTAAAGACGCTTCGTCCTGAATCGATGAACTACACGCGCTTTCGCCCAAACCTTACCCCCTGCCGACACACTCGCCGCCAATTCCTCTGGCAACTGGGCGGCGGGTTCGCCGGGCTGGCGCTGGTGGACCTCTTGTCGCGCGACGGGTACTTCTCTCGCGCGGGTGCCGCGGAACAAGTCGAAGCTTCTTCGTCCTCGACGCGCGGCGCGCACCTCGCAGCCAAGGCCAAGCACGCCGTCTTCCTCTTCATGAACGGCGGCCCCAGCCATGTCGATACCTTCGACCCCAAGCCGGCGCTCGCTCGCTTCGACGGCACGCCCTACAGCGGCGATACGCCCGTGGGCTCGAACGGCCGGCCAATCGGCCACCTGATGAATTCACCCTTCACGTTCTCGCAGCACGGCCAAAGCGGCCTGGAGATCAGCGACCTTTATCCGCACGTGTCGCAATTCGCCGACGAGCTGTGCGTCATCCGTTCGATGCACACCGACACGGCGGCCCACGCCTCGGGCAACTTGCAAATGAACACCGGCAGCGTGCTCATCGGCAAGCCGTCGCTGGGGGCGTGGCTCAGCTACGGGCTGGGAACCGAGAACGACAGCCTGCCCTCGTTTGTCGTGATGACCGATCCGCGCGGCGGACCGATCGGCGGCGCCTCGAACTGGACCGCCGGCTTCATGCCGGCCGCGTATCAGGGCACACTTTTCCGCGGGCAAGGCGTGCCGCTGTTGGATCTCGCCACGCCGCCGGGCACGGACGAGCGTGCCCAGCGATCGTCGCTCGACTTGTTGGGCGCGCTCAACCGGCAGCATCTGGAGTCGCACCCCGGCGCCAGCGAGCTGGCCGCGCGGATCGAGTCGTATGAGCTGGCCTACCGCATGCAAACCAGCGCCGCCGACGTTGTAAATGTCGATAGCGAAGACGCAAAAACTTGCGAAATGTACGGCCTCGACAACGAGCGGACCGCCAACTTCGGCCGCAAGTGCCTCATCACGCGACGGCTGCTGGAAAACGGCGTCCGCTTCGTGCAGTTATACTCCGGCGGCGGCCACCTGGAAGACACGTGGGACGGCCACACCGACTGCATCGCCAATCACCGCCTGCACACCGGCGAGACCGATCGGCCCATCGCCGCACTCATCGCCGACCTGAAGCGCACCGGCCTCTGGGACGAGACGCTATTGATCTGGGGCGGCGAGTTTGGCCGCACGCCCACGAGCGAAGGTGTCGGCAAGCTCGGCCGCGATCATAACCCGCACGGCTTCTCAATGTGGCTGGCCGGCGCCGGGGTCTGCGGCGGCCAGGCCGTGGGAGCCACCGACGAGTTGGGCTTCAAGGCGATCGAAGACCGTTGCCACATTTCGGACTTTCACGCCACAATCCTGCACCTGTTGGGAATTGACCATACACTGCTCACTTACCTTTACCAAGGTCTCGACCAGAGGCTCACCGGCGTCCGCGGCAATGTCCTGAAAAAGGTGTTGGCTTAAGCGGAGATGGTAGGATGAGGGGAGATTTGCAAGCAGATCGTCAATTGGCGGGAATGCACCCATGACCACCACGACCAAAAAAATCATCTTCCCCACTGACTTCTCTAACGCCAGCGACGCGGGCTTGAAGTATGCGACGTCGCTGGCCAAGGATCACGGCGCCACGCTCGTTGTTGTCCATGTCGAAGAGCCCCCGGCGGTCTATGGCACCGGTGAGCTCTATTACGGAATTCCCAATCCAGACACGACGGTCTTGACCGAGATGCTTAAGGCGATAATCCCCACCGACGCGAGCGTCCGCTGCGAGCATCGGCTCGTCTCGGGTGACCCGGCGACCGAGATTGTCCGGCTTGCCGATGAGGAAAACGCCGAGTTGATCGTACTCAGCACGCACGGCCGCACCGGGCTCCGCCGGCTGCTAATGGGCAGCGTGGCCGAAGCAGTCGTCCGCCGCGCCAAGTGCCCCGTCTTCACCTTCAAGGAGCCGCACGACGGCGGCGCAACTTGAGCCGCAGGCACCACAACGCCGAGTCAAGTGGCGCCTCCCAAGCTCGGACGCGCCCGTCAGCGCTGGTATCGAACGCCGCTCCGCTCCGTGGGCTAACGCCCACGGCTCAGCGTTTTGTAACCGAGCGCTGCTAAGCCCGGGGCGTTAGCCCCGGGAGTATGCATCTGCACCAACCGCACCAATTCCAGCGAGCCTCTGGGTTTATCCCGGAGATCCGTCGATTCGAGGTAAACGATCGGCGTAGCACGGCGAAGCACTGCTGGACAAGCCAGCAGTGGCACCCTACTCAGTTAACCGTGTAAACGGAAGAAATCCGCCGATGACGCAGATTTCGCAGATGAATTACAATGGACGCGACGGCAAGCGTGCGGCACGCGCTAAACTTACTTGCGTCTGAAATCTGCGAAATCTGAGCAATCTGCGGATTGATTCAATGAGGGTTAACGGCATAGATTGGCACCAGTGGCACCGGGGCATGCAGGGGTTCGACAACGTGTCATTTTTTGTCGAAAGCCAAAGGAGGTAGCATCCTTGACGTACAGGAGTAGCGAGCAAAATTTGCGGATGGTTGGCCGTTCAGTGTGTGTATGCTGGGCAGCGTTGTTTTTTGCGTACGGGCTAATCGCCTCATTCGAGCCAGGCGTTTCTATTGCCTGGAAGCTCGGATTCGCAATTGCCGGCATTGCGGCGCTGTCGACTGGCGCAGCAATTGGAAGAATCAAACGGTAGGCATGGCAGTGGCGGCACCCTCAAGCCGTCATCCCTTTCGTCAGCGCCATGAACGCCGTTTCCAGGTTGAGCTCGTCCTCCTTGAAGAGCGTGAGCTTGCAACCGGCTTCCACAAGCAGGGTCGGTAGCGCCGTGTAATCCTCGACGCCGCGGTGGAGCGTCACGACGAGGATGCCGTCGCGCTCGTCGACACGCTCGACGGTTTTGTGATTGCCCAAGAGGCGAACGGCCTTGGTGGAATCGCCCGCCACTCCCACGTGCAGCACGTGCTGCCCGCGGACTTGTTTCATCACGTCGGCCACGTCGGCGTTCACCAACAGCTCGCCGCGCTCGATGATGCCGATCTTGTTGCAGATGTCGGCCAGCTCGGGCAGGATGTGGCTGGAGATCATGATCGTCTTGCCCATGCTCCGCAGCTCTTTCAAGAGGCTGCGGATCTCGATCCGCGCACGAGGGTCCAGACCGCTCGCCGGTTCGTCGAGCAAGAGCACCTGAGGGTCGTGCAAGAGCACCCTTGCCAGCCCAAGCCGCTGCGTCATGCCGCGCGAGAGGCTGGTGACGAAGGCGTCTCGCTTGTAGCCCAGGTCCACCAGGTCCAGCACCTCGTCGCAGACTTGCCGCCGCTTCGCGCCGCGAATGCGGTAGGCGGCCGCGAAAAACTCCAGGTACTCGATCACCTTCATGTCGTCGTACACGCCAAAAAAATCCGGCATGTAGCCGATCAGCCGGCGGATTTCCTTGGGCCGCGTGTAGATTGAGTAGCCGCAAACGTACGCCTCGCCCCAGGTGGGATTGAGCAGCGTGGCCAGGATGCGCATCGTGGTCGTCTTGCCGGCGCCGTTGGGGCCGATGAAGCCGAACACATCCCCCTTGTCGAGCTTGACGGAGAGGTTCTTGATGGCGTGCAGCTCGCCGTAGGTTTTTGTCAGGTCGCGCGTTTCGATCACGGGGTCGTGGTCAGTGGTCAGTTGTCAGTTATCAGTGGCTAGTGGTTGGTGGTTGGTGGCTTTACCGGGAGGATGAAGCGGTAGAATGTGTCGCGCTTCGTTTGGGGGTCGGGTATTCGATGGCCGTCGATCTTCACTGCGGTGGCGGCGCGTGGCACGCGCCCAAGGAGGATTGCTCGGCCCATCACCAGTTGATGACTCAGGTCGACGTGCGGCTGATAGCGATGGAACAGCCGCGTATACGCCTGAGCCTTGGCAATCCGGTAGAACATCATCTGCTGCAAGATCAATCCCACGTCATCACTGGCCCGGTCATAAGGCGTCGAGACCTGCAAGTACTGGTTTTTCGCCGGGTCGTGGACCATCCGCGGCCGTTTGAGGTGCGTCTCCAATCGCCGCTGTTGTAGAAACGGACCGATCTCAAGGGATGCGCGCGGCGCAATGGTCGAGAGCGGATACGCCCAGCCGCCGTACGCCAAGAGGCAATCTTCAAGCGGCTGATCCATCTCGCTGGTCAGACTTCCTGTTAGGCCGCCAATTGGATCGCCGTGCAGATCCGCTCGCAGCGGCGCCGTGCCACCGCGGTTCCAGCGTGCCAAAAAGTGTTTCGTCGACCAAATGGGTATTGGCACGCCGCTCAAGTAATCGAGCGACGCGCCGAATTCATACGGAGTGCCCCACGCCAGCGGAGGCGCTGCCACGGCGCTCATTCCGCCGAACGACTCGCCCGGCATCCCCAGCCAACTGACGAGCGCGCTCGAACGGTCGCGTTGGGTGCCACTGCGGGCTCGTCCAGCAGTGCCCACCGCGCCATCCTTGATCGGTTCAATGCGCACGTCGTACGCACGCATCCGAGGACTGAACACGGCCAGCCAGCTCGTACCGCGGACGCGCCGCGAGTCGAGATCGAAATCGACCAGCTCCGCCTGCCGCGCGAGCAACCGATCTCCCTTCAGCCAGCTCGCCATCGCATATGCTGCGGCGCTCGACAGGATGACCACCGCCGGAAACGAGATCCAGGTAAATTCCATCCGCTTCAGCACGCGCCTCACGAACCAGTAGTCCAGGGGACCAATCACCGCGATGTACACAACCGCCAGCGACACCACGACCCAGAACGGCACCGGCTGCACGCCGGGGAATTGATCAAGCGCTTGGCGCAATTGCCCGGACAGATCGGTGATGCCCAACTGGCTGACCGCGCCGGCATCGTCCGCGAGCGACTGCGTCGCATCGGTATGGCGCGACGGACGCCCCAGCAGCGCGTTCAAGAACGCGGCACGGCCTTTCCAATTGGCAAGGGGAGGCTGATCGAGGTCCACGGCCACGAAGACCACTTCGCCAAACGCGCGTGGCGTGCGGACCACCAAGGGCAGGTCCGCCTCCGAAAGCTCGACATACCCCTCGTGCGCCGACAGTCGGCAGGCACGGATTGGACCGTCGCCCCGCGCGGCGGATGAGGGCAGGCGGATTGGAATACTCGCGCCGCTGTAATTCTCGAGCGCTCGTGTTACGCCCAACGACACGACCCCTTCCAGGGCTCCGGGCGCCAAGCGCGCGATGGCCGACTGCCCATCTTCCCAAAGCTCAGACGCCGCGTTGCCCACGCACAATATCAGGCGCCCGCCACTCTGCAGCCATTGGTCGAGCGCGGCAAACTGCTCACCATCGGGCGCGAATGCCTTGAAAGCCCGCGGCCGGCTGGTAGCGAACACGAGCGCATCCACCGCGTCGTATCCGTACCATTGGCGCGGAAGCTCGCTTGTGTCCGGCAGCTCGACCCAGCGCGAGCGGTCCCCCTCCTCTTCGCTCGAGAACCGCAGCGCTCGTTCGATTCCGACCGAAGGACCAACCGTAACGAACAGCTCGGCCTCAGAGGCAAGCGCCTGGGGAAATCGCGACGATTTCTCGCTGAGACCCGCCTCAAAGTTGCGCTGCACCAGCGCACCATCCGACGAACGAAAACGCACGGTGAGATTGCTCTGGACGCGCCCAAACATACCGTAAAGCTCGACACGCGAGGGGGGCCCTGGCGCGAGCCGCACGGGGGGCGCTGGCGGCGTCAACACGCGCGACAGCACGCCGTCGCCATCCGGCAGCACCAATTCGAGCCGCCCGGCGATCGCTTGCTTTGCACCGCCAAGCACGACTTCAATGGGCGTCCACCGCCCCAACTTATAACCTCCATCAAAACCGACTCGCAGGCCTTCGATTCGCACGCCGTGCGTTACGCGCGGCGGGTCAGCAAGCGCCACACGGTAGGCGATCACCCCAGCGGTCAAGAATGCCGCGACGCCGAGCGCCGAGCGCGTCATGGCTTCTCCGCGTCGGCGCATCGGCATACCAACTGGCCGCAGCCGGGGCAACCTGTGCCATACTTGGCGGCGATGGCCTGTTCCAGATCCACCCCCACGACGTTGGCGATCGTGGCCATCCAGGCCAGCACGTCGGCGAATTCCTCCTGCCGCTGCTGGTGCGTGCCGTTGCGCAAGGCGCTGGCCAACTCGCCGACCTCTTCCATCAGCCACATGAAGGTGCCATCGACGCCTCGCGCGCGGTCTTTCTCAAAATACATCTCGCGGATCAGTTTCTGGAATTGGCCGATGGTGATGCCCCGCGCGGCCGCGTGCGGGTGTTTCGGCTGCTTCATCGTCACGGCATGAGACTCTTCAGCAAAAGTTCCGCGCCGGGGTATTCGGGCGCCAGCTTCAACAAGGCTTCGAGCGCCTCCTTCGCGCGGTCCGTTTGGCCGAGCGCCACGAGCCTCTCGGCGAGCGCAAACCGCAGGCCCGGCTCCTGCGGATTGAGCTCGATGGCCGCTTCGTATTCCTCGACCGCCTCGGCGTTTCGATCCTCGCCCACCAGCGCCTCGGCCAGCATGCGGTGAACCTCGCTGTCGGTGACGTCGATCTCCAAGGCGGCCTGTCCCCATTCGACGGCCGCGGCATAATTCTTCGCAGCCAAGGCCAATTGGGCCAGCTTCTTGCGCACGGTCACGTCGTCAGCATCGATCCTTGCGAGCTGTTTCAAGACCTCGGCCAGCCGCTCGTCCTCGTGCGACAGCAAGTACACCCGCGCCAGCCGCTTCGGCCACTTCGGATCGAGCGGGTGAGCCTTCGCCCCCAACTCGTACAGTCGCGCCGCCTCGGCATATTGTTCGCCCTTGAGTCGTAACGCCGCCAGTAAATCGAGGAGGTTCTCCTGCGGCGCATCGGCGTCAAGGCAAGACTCGAGCTGCGCAACGGCCTCGGCCGTGTCCCCCACCAGCACGTGCAGCCGTGCGATCACGTAGGCTGCAAGCTGATGCTTGGGCGCAATGGCCAGCGCCTGGCGCGCCAAGCGTCGCGCCTCGGGAAAAGCGCGCCGCGCAAGCTGCGCTTGGGCCAAACGTGCCAAGAGATCGGGATTCTTTGGATCGGCCTCCGCGGCGCGCACCAGTTCGGTCAAAGACATCTCGTCGGATGACTGGGTACCCGTGCCCAGCTCTGCCACGACGCGCTGCAAATGCGCCGCGTAGCCCTGCTCCAGCTCGGCCACGTCTACTCCCAGAGCACGGCGGATCGCGGCCTGCGTGTTCAGATTCTCGGCGTACGCCGCCAGCAGCCTCGCGATCGAGTCGGCGCCATAGGTTGCCCTGATGAATTCGGCATAAAGCTCGGCCTGGCAGTACGCCATCTGCCAGTCGAGGCTGGACTTGGGCCGGATGAATCCCAGGTTGATCGTCTCCAGATTGAAAATCTCCCCCTTGGGCACGCGCTCGGCCAGCAATTGGTTCCACAGCTCAGGCCGTGGATAACCTTCGTTCGACACCGCCAGCGCCTCGGTGAACCAGTGGGGGATATTGAAGTTCGTCTGTTGCAGATTGATCACGTGCACCAGCTCGTGTTCCACCACACGCGCCCAGTTAAACGGCTGCTCGGTCGCCGCGGGCGAGGTGAGCGCGACCATCGTCCCCGCACATGCCCCGACCGTCCCCACGTAGGGCAGCCCGATCATCCGCGCGCTGAACCACCCGTGCCCCCCCGTGTTCTTCGCACGGTTGAAGATCTCGAACAGCGACTTGCCCATGGGCGTGTATCCCAGCTCGGCGCACAGTTTAGGAAACACGCGCTCCAAGTGCCGCGCCGCGTACCGCGCCAGAAGATTGTCGTGGGCGCGGTCGTATCGAATGACGAAATGGTCAGTCTCCAGCGTCTCATAGGTCGAGAGCACCTCCAAGACTTGCAGTGTATTGCTGACGCGCAGGTTAAAGGGGTCAGCCTCGAAGGCCGCGTCCAAGAGCACTCGTGCCTCGTCTTCGCGTCCCAGCCGCATGTACATCATCCCCATCGCGGCCTGGGGGCCGATAAACTGGGGCATCCGCTGCGCCGCCTCGCGAAACGCGCGTTCCGCCTCGGGAAACTTCCGGCGCTCTTCCAGCCGCGTGCCCAGCGAATAGTAAAACTCGCCAGCGTGCTCGTTCCGTCCGGTCACTTTCTCGATTAATTCGCCCAGCGCGGTCCCCGATGCATCCGCCGGCCAACCGTCCCGGATGACGTATGTTGCCGCTAGCCTGCCCAGTGTTTCCTCGGCCACCGGATTCAGCCGAATCGCCTCTTCGAGGACCGGAATCGCCGCGTCGACCTGGTAGTTCGCCAACAGCGCGTCGGCACGAAGTTGATGCGCCATCACCAACCGCGGATTGATCTCCAATGCGCGCTCAATCGAACGGTTCGCTTCATCCAGGTCGTAGCGCGACAGCGCCAATTTGGCCGCCGCGGCGTGCACCTCGGCGGAATGCGCGTTGATCTTCAAGGCCGCGGCGATCTCGCGTTGCGCCTCGGCTTCGTTGAATTTCTCGAGATATAAGAGCGCGGCCTCATAGTGAGCCGGCCAGAAATCTGGCTCGATCTCCACCATGTCCGGCAATAGTTCGTTCACGAGAAAACGAAACTGGTCCGGTAGCCGGTTCCATCGCGCGAATTGGGCGGCGGCCAGGGCGATCCAGCGCATCGCCTCGGGATTGTCAACCTGACGGTTGTTGTAGTAGTTTACGAACCACTCGTACGCCTTGTTTGCCTCGTCCAGTCGGCCCGCCAGGCGCCATAGCTCGGTCTGGACCCACCGCGCCAGCAGCGAATCGGCGTCGTCGGCAAGCGCCGCATCGACCGCCTCGCTGGCGGCCACGTAGTCGCCGCGGTCCAGCGCCAGCCGCGCCAGTTCGGCCGTGATTTCGGCACTCTGGGGATTGGCGCTGGCCGCCTGCTTTAGAACCGCAACGGCCTCGTCACTCTTACCGACCGAGGTGTGGCAGCGCGCCAGCCCGACGGCCGCAGTCACGGCGTCGACCTCGGCGCCGGCGGCGTAGAGCTCCGCTGCCTCGTCGTATCGACCGGCGAGATACGCGTTTCGCGCGGCCCCCAGCCCTTCGCGCGGCGGCTCAGCCGCGCCGGTGGCGGTTGCCACTCCGAAACTGCTTGCCGCCAGCAACCAGGTTAACCAAGACCGCCGCATGAATCCTGCGCTCATTGGCAGAGCATGAGCCTTTCGGATGCCAACCGCTCCTTCTTACGCAGCGGCGAGCGGAATAACTCCTCAGCGGATGGTTTCCACACGTGGGGAAAACACCATGCGCCGCTTGAAGTTACGGTATCTCGCCGGCCCCAATCGAGCAAGACCGACCGGCCAATGGCACCAGCTCTCGCCACGAAACTGGGGTATACTGCTGCGCGCGGAGAATTACGAAATGGCTCTGGTGGCGATCGCGGCGGCGCTCATGGGCTCACTCATATCGGCCGCCGTGCCCGCGCGGCCCAAGGTGGGGGCGTACTACTATGCGTGGTACGGCGACTTTCGCGGTGGCCATTCCTGGGACCAGACGCTGCGCGCGCATCTGGTTCCACCCCATGAGCCGGCGACTGGCCAATACAGCAGCCGGTCGTCAGAGGTGATTGCCGCACACATCGACCAAAGCCGCAAGGCGATGATCGACTTTTGGGCGGTGAGCTGGTGGGGGCCCGATTCGGCCGACGACGAGACGCTCCGCCAACACCTGCTTGCGCACTCGCGGATGAGCGAGCTGGAGTGGGCGATCCACTACGAATCGACCGGCCGCCTGGGCAAGGCCGAAACGCCGCGGCTGGACACGATGTTGGCCGATTTCCGCTACCTGGCCAAGCACTACTTCCATTTGCCGAACTACCTGAAGATCGACAAGCGACCGGTCGTCTTCCTGTATGTCGCGCGCGAGTATTTCAATACGCCGGCGGCGCGCGGTGCAGTCGCCGAGCTGCGGCGCGCGATGAAAAGCGAGTTCGGCTACGACCCGTTTCTGGTGGGCGACGACGTGTTCACCGAAGGCGTCGTCGCCGAGCGAGCGCGGCTATGGGACGCGATCACGAATTTCGACATTTACGGCACGGTGCTCCAGCAAGGTGGATCGACCACCGCCGCCGTGCAATCGCTGCGAACGCACTTCGACCGGACGCACGCGGCGGCCGCGGCTCTCGACGTGGGTTTTATTCCCACGGCCACGCCCGGGTTCAATGACCGCGCCGTACGCCGAGGACACGCGCCGGCGACACGCTATTTTACCGATGATCCCCAGCGAGAGGAGGGAGCGCTCTTCCGGCGAATCCTTGCCGAGGCGGTCGTGCCGCACGTCGACCCGCGCGTGCAAAACATCTTCATGGTCAACTCGTTCAACGAGTGGCACGAGGATACGCAGATCGAAGCGGCCGCAAAGGCAAAGGCGACCACCGACGACGACTCCGGCGACAATCGCTACACGACGGGGCACTCGTACGCGGGCTACGGCGAGCTGTACCTGGAGCTGTTGCGCAAAGCAGCCGCGACGCCGCTCTTGGCAGGCGGCGACGTGGACGGAGACGGCGACACCGACTTCCAGGACTTTCTGCGCCTGCAAACCAATCTCGGCAAGGCCGAGGGCGCCACGCGCGGCGACGGCGACCTCGACGGAGACGGGGACGTCGACGCGCAGGATTACTCAATTCTGCGCGGGTATTTTGAAGGCCAGCGGTAACTCGCAGGCGCAGTGTGCGCTCACCGTGGGTTCGACGCCCACCAGCGCCTTTCCGCTTCCGGTGGAGGGTCGCCTGTGTCAGGGCAACTCGGCGAAATTCTTCAGTACTTGGAGACCTTCTCGCTGGCTCTTTTCGGGATGGAACTGCGTCGCGTAGAGATTGTCGCGCCAGATCATCGAGGTGAACGTCACGCCGTAGTCCGTCTCGCCCGCGATCAACTCGGCATCGCGCGGAGCGACGTAATAGGAATGGACGAAATAAAAGTGTGCATCGTCCGGCACGCCCTGGAAGATTGGCGGCCGCCGACGTAACACCACCTGGTTCCAACCCATGTGCGGAACCTTGTAGGAGCGGGGCAGCTCGAATCGGAGCACTTCCCCCGCCAAGAGGCCGAGTCCCTCGTGTCGGCCATCTTCATAGCTCACGTCGAACAGCAGTTGCAGACCAAGACAGATGCCCAGAAAGGGCTTGCCGGCACGGATCGCGCCGCGCACGGACTCGGTCAGGCCGCGTCGCGCCAGCTCAATTCGAGCGTCGCAAAAAGCGCCCACCCCCGGTAGGATAATCTTCGCGGCTCGGTCGACCACCGCCGCCTCGTTGGTGATCGTGGCACGCTGACCCACCTTTTCGAAGGCCTTTTGGACGCTGCGAAGATTTCCCATGCCGTAATCGACAATAACAATCATGGGCGGTTCCTGCGCCAGGATAAGGTGGCCGATTGGCCCTCGTTCTTCCAGGTAATGGGCTACGTACGCCCCTACACTCTACGCTCTCATCCGTTGGGAGAGGAATTGCCAACAATGGGTTCGCAACCCAGAGCCTCGAAATCACGGGGGGCCTGACGCTGTCCCTGACCTTTGCATTGGAAGACAAGGGTGATCCATGACTCGGCGGTACATTTGGGTGGGGCTTGTCTGTGGCTGGATCGCAACCAGTGCGGTGGCGTCGGAGGTCGTTTTCCTCGATTTCAACGCCTCGTGGAACACGCACCTGACGACCGTCGCCAGCACGGCCGGGGTGCCCGACTTCGATGCGACCGAGCGTGCACTGATCCAGTCGAACATCCAGACGAGGCTCGAAACGGTCTACTCTGCGTACGACGTTTTTTTACTCCCACGAATCCCGGGGGCACCTATAACCGCATCAACTTTGGGGCCACCACCACCAGCGGCGGCACCTACGGCTCGGCGCCGCTGGCGATGGCCAGCGTGCCGGAGCCCACGGCCTTGAGCTTGTTCGGTACCGGCGTGCTGCTTCTCTTTTACAGTGCGCGACGTTGGCGCTATTCAAGGCGTTCGCGCAGGATTGCCGCCGCGGCGACCTCGTTGCGCAGCTTCTGATAGGCCTCGTCCAGGCTCACCGCGGCGGCCGAGCCAGGGGCAAAACCGCAGTCGGGGTTCAACGTAATCCGCTCCGGCGCCAGGTACCGAGTCGCCATGGCCACACGGCGGACGATTCGCTCGACCGGGTCGATCTCGCCCGGATGGACGCTCACGCAGCCCAGGCCGATCTCAAAGTCTTTTCGCAGCCCCCGAAACACGGCGGCGTCGCCGGCGCCGGCGGTGGTGAACTCCATCGTCAGGTGCCGCACTTGCAGGCGGTTCAACTGGTCCAGGATCGGCGCGTACGAGCCGCTGTGCCGCGCCTCGCCGCGAGAGCGGGCGCCGGCGCGCCGGCAGAGGTGCACCGCCATCTTCATGTCGTCGAATCCCTCGACCAGTTCGTTGACCATCTCAACGGCGAAATCGGCCTCGCCGCGCGGGTCGTCGTAGAGCGCGCGGACCTGTGGATCGACAAACAAGCACAGGTATGGGTCGTCGATCTGCACGATGTCGGCCCCGGCGCGGCGGATCTCCTCTAGTTCGCGTCGCAGGATCGGCACGCAGTCGCGCACGAAATCGCGCCGCCGAGGATAGGCCTTCGACGAGAGCCTCTCGTCCCACATCCGCTCACCCAAGAGCGCCGGCGCCGGAAGCGTAGCCTTGATCCGCCGTTTGGTGATTCCACGCAGAAAGGCGATCTCGCGCGCGATAAAACCCGGTTGATGGGGCGCGAGGCGATCGACCACGACGGTCCACGGCCGCCCGTCCGCCGCGTTTCGGCTCAGTTGGAAGCCGTGAGCCAGCTCGGCGATGACCCCGATGTATGACTTGCGGCGCCACTCGCCGTCGGTCACCACGTCCAGCCCGGCGTGCTCCTGCAATGCCACGACATAACGGACGGCCGCATCCATCGCCCTGTCGAATTCCTCCGCCGGGAGCGGCGGCTCGGCAAAAATGACATCCTTCACGAAATCCGAACGCGGCATCGAACCCACGACCGACGCCGGAAACAGTAGCTGGTCTGTCACGTTGCGCTTCTTATGACTGACTCACCACGGAGGCACGGAGACAGAAGTACAGACAAATACACCGCAGAGACGCGGAGTCGCGGAGACGGAATTAGTGGAACGCGGAATTGTGTCAGTATTCGTTCATTCAATCTGTTTAATCCTTCCCCTCCTTCTCCGCGCCTCCGCGGTATCTGCTTATCTTCCTCCTCTGAGTCTCCGTCCCTCCTCGGTGAGTCTTCACCGCCAGTGCTGGCGCGCGTAGTCGAAATCCTGTTGCGTGTCGATCTCCAGGTATTCGCCGTGCGTGTCGACGTGCGCCAGGCGCACGCCCAAAGCGACCATGTGTTGAAAGAGTTGCACGAGGTAAGCGGTTTCGAACGATCGTGCGCCGCCAAACGGCTTGCCCGCGAATTGCTCGCGCGCCCGATGGTAATGCTCGCGCAGCGTCCGCGCGCCGGCGGCTGAAAATCGGGCGACGCCGATGTATTCGCCGTAAGCCGCCTCGGAGCGCACCTGACGGCCGATCTCCGTGATGTGGCCATCCGCCACCATCACTTTCTCGGCTTCCTCCACCGGGTGTTCACTGCGCACCGAGTAGCGCGACTGCCAGTCGGTGTCCACCGCCAGCGAAATATCACCCTTCGCGGCCAGGAGCTTCGCCACGACACGCGGCGTGAACAGGATATCGCTATAGCAGCAAACGAACGGCTCGTCCATTTCCGGTTCGGCGTACATGAGCGAGGCGAGAATGTTGTTCGTCTGCCAGCGGTCGTTGTGATAGAAGGCGAAATGCGGATATTCCGCGCGGACCTGGTCGATTTGGTATCCCCCAATGAAGGCGATCCGCTCGATCCCGGCGGCGGTCAGGGCCTCGATGGTCCAATCGAGGATCCGCCGCGACCCCACCATGGCAAAGCACTTTGGCGTGTCGGCCGTGGTGGGCATAAGGCGAATTCCACGGCCGGCGCCAATGATGATCGCCTTCACGGTGACCTCCCACAGGTTCGCGGTGAATCGGCTGCCGAGTTTGCAGGTCCCCAGTCCGAAAGTCAAGCCGCCGCTGCGCGCTCTGGGCCTTGTCGCTTTCCGTCAACTTCGATAGAATCCGTGGTCCGACGACACGTAGCGTTGGCCAGTCTGGTTCGCTAGCTCTGAATCTTAAGGAACCACGCCATGAAAAAAGGGATCCATCCAAAATATGTGGATGCGGTCGTGCGGTGTGGTTGCGGCAATACGTTCAGGACGCGCGCCACGCAGGCGGAGTTGACGGTCGATATTTGCAACGTCTGCCACCCGTTCTACACCGGCAAGCTGAAATACGTCGATACCTTGGGCCGGATCGAGAAGTTTCAGACCAAGTTTGCCAGCACCGGCTACGCCAGTCTCAAGCGCGGCAAGAAGGCGGCCGAGCGCGCCAAAGCGGATTCTTAGCTACTTCATTCCTGGGCTGCGCGCCCGCGAGCCGTGCAAGCGGAACTTCGACCTGCGCAAGCACGTCGATTTGCTCCACGCCGGCGCTGCGTCGTTTGACCCCTATCTGGTAAGATCGCCTGGCCGCAGGCAGCCGTAAGCCATCATGCGAGAAATCCTGGAAACGAAGCTCAAACGCTTCGAGCAACTGGAAACGCAGCTCGTCGACCCCGAGGTGCTGGTCAACGGTCCGCGCCTGGCCGCCGTAGCGCGCGAGCATGGCTCTCTGGCCAAACTGGCGACCAAATACCGCCGCTTCAAGGAGCTGAATCGGCAGATCGCGGCCGCCATCGAGCTGCGCGATGAGCCCGATGCCGAGCTGCGCGAGCTGGCCGAGGCCGAATTGCCCGAGCTCCGCGCCGAGCGCGAGACCTACTGGAATGAGCTGCTCGACTTGACCGTCGGCGGCGAAGATGCGCAGCGCGGTCGCTGCATCATGGAAATCCGTGCCGGCACGGGCGGCGAAGAGGCGGCACTCTTCGCGCGCGACCTGTACAAGATGTATCGCAAGTTTGCCGAGGAGAAGTGCTGGAAGTTCGAAATCATGGATGCCAGCACCAGCGAAATGGGGGGCTTCAAGGAAATTGTGCTGGGGCTCGAAGGGGAAGGCGTATACCGCGAGCTTCAGTTCGAAAGCGGGACGCACCGCGTCCAGCGAGTGCCCGAGACCGAGGCCCAGGGTCGCCGGCACACGTCGACCGCAACCGTGGCCGTCTTGCCCGAGCCGGAAGACATTGAAATCGAGCTCAAGCACGAGGACTATCGCCTGGACCTGTTTTGCGCCAGCGGACCCGGCGGGCAGCACGTCAACAAGACCAGCTCGGCCGTGCGGTTGACGCACTTTGCCACGGGCCTGGTCGTCCAATGTCAGGACGAAAAGAGCCAGCACAAGAACAAGGCACGTGCGCTGCGCGTCCTGAAGACGCGGCTCTACGAGCTGAAGCGGCAGCAAGAGCACGAGCGACGGTCGCAAACGCGCCGCACGCTGATCGGCTCGGGCGAGCGCAGCGAGAAGATTCGCACCTACAATTTTCCGGAGAACCGCGTCACGGACCATCGCATCAACCTCTCGCTCTACAAGCTCGACAGCATCCTGGCGGGCGAGCTGCAGGAGCTGGTCGACGCCTTGATCGAATACGACCGTCAGGAACAGCGTGCGGCGCTGGGCGCCAACGACTGAGTCTCAAGTACCAGGCACGCTCTGCGTGCTGACTTCCAACGATGCCCCAAACCCAGCCGTGGACGGTCGGCCGCCTGCTCGCTTGGACGACCGATTTTCTCCGCGGTCGCGGGTCGGAGAGCGCGCGGCTGGACGCCGAGGTTCTGCTTTCCGAGGCGCGTGGGTGTCAGCGGATCGACTTGTACACGGCCTATGACGAAGTTCCGCCGGAGCCTGTCCGCACCGCCTTTCGCGAGCTGGTGCGGCGCCGAGGCGAGGGCACCCCTGTCGCCTACCTGGTGGGGCGGCGCGAATTCTATTCGCTCTCCTTCCGCGTGACGCCCGACGTGCTGATCCCGCGGCCCGAGACCGAGTTTGTCGTCGTCGCGCTATTGGACATGGTGAAGCAGGATCGCCGCCGCGGCGAGTCGACCGCCGCAATCGCCGACGTGGGGACGGGCAGCGGCGTCATCGCCATTTGCGCTGTCAAATACATCGCCGACTGCCGTGTGACCGCGACGGACATCAGCCAGGCGGCCCTGGTGGTCGCTCGCGCCAATGCGGCCGAACATGGCATGAGCGAGCGAATCGAATTCGTGCACGGCGACCTACTGGCGACGATCCCTGCCGATCGCCGCTTCGACTATATCGCCAGCAATCCTCCCTACGTCCGCTCGCAGGAAATCAAGACGCTTGCCGCGGACGTGGCCGAGTGCGAGCCGCGCGCGGCCCTGGAAGCGGGCCCGCGCGGGACGGAGGTGATCGAGCGGCTGATTCCACAGGCAGCCGAGCGGCTGCGCGCAGGCGGCGGCTTGATCCTGGAAATCAGCTCCATGTTGGAGGCCGATGTGGTGCGGCTATTGGCGGCCGACGGCCATTTCGAGATACTGCCCACCGTGAAGGATTTGGCCGGCCTGTCGCGAGTCGTTTCAGCTCGGCGCCTCGGCTGAATGAATTGCGGCGCCTCGCATTGTGTTCGCACTAGCGGCGCATGCCGCAAGTGGCTAGAATCCGCGCCCCGACAGGCGGGGCAGCCACACTCGACGGTGCGGTCATGCGGCGCACAGGCGCGGCACTGCTGCAGGCCGTGGCATCTTACCTGGCGGGCCGCCGCCACGATGCGGAACGATTCTGCCGCCAGGCGCTCGAGCTCGATCCACGGGGCGCCGATGCCGCGCACCTGTTGGGGTTGATCCTTTGCGAAGGTGGCCAATTCACCGAAGCCGCCTCGTGGCTCTTACAAGCAGCGACTTTGGAGCCGACGAGCGCTCGCGCGCATAACGACCTGGCCAACTGCCTGCGCGAGCTTGGTCAGCGGGGCGACGCCCTGGTGCACTACCAACAGGCGATCGAACTGGACGCCAACCTGGGGGAGGCGCACGCGAACCTGGGTGCCGCGCTGAAAGACCTCGGCCACCTGGATGAAGCAGCGGCGGCGCTCCGGCGAGCCGTCCAGGCGCGCCCCAAGTTGTTCGCGGCATGGGCCAACCTTGCACAGGTCCAGACTGATCTTGGCCAATTCGAGGCGGCCAAGGAGACGCTTCGCAGCGCGCTGCCACTGGCACCGAGCGCGGTCGCGGCACATTGCGCCCAAGGGCTGATCGCACTCGGTCGCGAAAGGACGGAGGAAGCCGCGAGCTATTTTCAGGAAGCGCTACGGCGCGACCCAAATTCGGCCGAGGCTCACCTCTACCTTGCCACCGTCCGCCGTGAAGAACGAAGGTTTGACGAGGCGGAGGCAAGCTGTGCTCGAGCGGTCGCAGGTCGCCCCACCTGGGCGAGCGCGCGAATCGAGCGAGCGCGGCTGTACCTGACGCAGGAGCGATTCGAACCTGGGTGGGCCGAATACGAGTGGCGCGAGGCAGCGCACGAAGGAAGTCGCGATGCCAGCGCATCGCCTCGCTGGGACGGCACGCCACTCGATCGTCGTGCTCTGCTAGTCCGCAGCGAACAAGGGATCGGCACGGTGATCATGTTCGCGTCGTGTTTGTCCGATGTGCTGATCAAAAACGCGCGTGTGATTGTCGAGTGCGATTCGCGGCTGGTGCCTTTGTTTCGGCGATCGTTTCCCGCGGCTGAGCTGGTCCGCAAGGAGGCCGCCGAGAAGCGTGCGAGAGCCGGCGACGTGGCCGCACAGATTCCGATCGGCAGCCTGCCGCGCATCTATCGACCTCACGCGGCGTGCTTCGCCGGCGCGAAGCCCTATTTGCGGCCGGATGAATCTCGGGTGTCGTACTGGCGGCGCCAACTGCAGAGCTTGGGCACGGGACCAAAGATCGGTATCTCGTGGCGCGGGGGTGGTCTGCCGCGGCAACGCTTCCGGCGATCCACCACGCTCAACCATTGGGCGATACTAGCCGGACACCGCGACGTTCGGTTCGTCAACCTTCAGTTCGACGCCACGCCTGACGAGATCGACCGCGCCAACACTCACCTGGGGCTCGCGCTACACTCCTTTGCCGAATTGAATCTCAAGGACGATCTCGACAATCTGGCCGCTCTGGTCACGGCGCTCGACCTGGTCATCACGGTCGACAATTCGACGGCCCATCTTGCCGGCGCGCTCGGCAGGGAAACCTGGACGTTGCTCCCCTTTGCCGCAAGCTGGCGCTGGTTTCTCTCGCCGAGTGAGTGCTTGTGGTATCCGTCGATGCGTTTGTTCCGCCAGCCGAAGGCAGGCGACTGGGCGGCCGTGTTCGCCGAAGTAAACGCACAACGGTTCGACATTGTGCGGCATGGCGCGTCGATTCCACCGGCTCACGTTCACGCGAGTGGCATGATTGGCACCGCCAAGCGAGCAAAACTACAATGAATCGAGAAGGCACGTTGACATGCACGCACTGGTCCCGCTCAAGCACGAATTGGCCGTGGCGCGCGAGACGCTCGCCAAGCATCTTCCTTGGAGTCCGCTGGACTACGTGCCGGGAATTTCGCGCGATGCCGACCGCGCCATGTACGCCGAGCAATTGACGGCGCCCCTGAGCGAAGAGGACGACCTGCGGTTCCGCGGCGCGCTGCCGGAGGGAGAACCGCTGGCGGTCTTCGCTCAGCGGCTACCCTGGGATACGCAGTTTTTCGGCTATGGGGTCGCGCGGCTCGATGGCGTTTTTCCGCTGACGCCCCCGCTCCACCGGCTCGCGGATGATTATACGGAGGCGGTCGCACACTTGTGTGAAACCGCGCGCTCGCGCGGCATCCAGTACTTGTTCGCGCAGGTCGACCCGCGCGATCTGGCGCTGTTGCGTGCGCTGGGTCGCGTGGGGTTCACGCTATTGGAGACACGCCTGCACTATCACTTCAGCGTGCAGGTGGTGCATTATCTCCGCCGGCCGGACCATGTGCCGATGTCCTGGAGCCAATTTCGCCTGGCGACACACGAGGACATTCCGAGCCTCTCGCGCGTGGCGCGAGAGGCCGTGAACCCGTACGACCGCTTTCACGCCGATCCATTCATCCGCCGCTCGGACGTCGACCGGTTGATGGAAGAGTGGGTCAAGCAATCGGTGCTTGGCAACTTTGCCGATCTGACGGTCGTGCCCGACGTGCGCGAGCCGACCGCGTTCATCACCTACCGGCTGCACAAGAAGCATTGGGCGCGCTGGGGGCTGAACCTGGTGCAGGTGGTCTTTTCGGCGGTCTCGCCTGAAATGATGGGCTGGTTCACGGTCGTCGGACCCGAGCTGAACAACCATCTGAGCTCCCTGGGGGCGCAGCACTGCTTCGGCAAGACGCAGATGGTGCTGGGCCTCGACGGCGTAACGCAGTTCGGCAAGGGCGAACACGTTTTTCGCATTATCTTGTGAATACACCACGGAGACACGGAGGCACGGAGACGGCAGGACAGAGAATCAGCAGGGAGGAGACGCAGCAGAGGATATGGTTGTCTTTCCTTCGTGCTCGTTGTGGCCTTCGTGGCTCCCGGATTATGTTGGAACCACGAAGGGCACAAAGTTCACCAAGGCGAGGTGCATTGTTGCTTTTCCTCTATCGTTTGTTCGATCATGGTGGTGCCTGCCTCTCCCTTCCTTTTTCGTCTCTGTGCCTCCGTTTCTCCGTCGTGCACGTGCTCCTGATCAATGAAGCTCTGGGCGATCAGCGACCTGCACCTGGGCCACGAAGCCAATCGGCAAGCGCTCGAGAACCTCTCCCATTACGGCGAAGACTGGCTGATTCTGGCCGGCGACGTCGGCGAGACCGCCGCGCAGCTTGACCTGGCGCTGCGCCGGTTGCGGCCACGCTTCGCAAAACTACTGTGGGCGCCGGGGAATCACGATCTGTGGACCGTCTCGAGCGATCCGCAAGCGCCGCGCGGCGTGGCGCTTTATGAGCACCTCGTCTCACTATGTCGCAGCCAAGGCGTGCTTACACCGGAGGACCCGTATCCAATCTGGCCGGGCGACGGACCGCCCTGCACGGTGGCACCCTTGTTTTTGCTGTACGACTACAGCTTCCGGCCGGACGACGTGCCGGCCGAGCAGGCGGTGGATTGGGCCACCGAGTCGGGCATTGTCTGTGCCGACGAGGGCTACCTCCATCCCGACCCCTATCCGTCGCGCGTTGCCTGGTGCGAGGCGCGCTGTCGCGCCACGGCGTCGCGGCTAGCGCAGGTCAAGCGCGACAATCCGCTGGTGCTGGTCAATCACTTTCCATTGCGTCGCGACCTGGTGCGGCTGCCGTCGATCCCCCGATTCAGCATCTGGTGCGGCACGCGAATCACCGAGGATTGGCACCGGCGGTTCCCGGTCTATGCGGTGGTGTCGGGGCACCTGCATATCCGTTCGACACTGTGGCGCGATGGCGTGCGCTTCGAGGAGGTTTCGCTCGGCTATCCGCACCAATGGCGCCAGCAGCGCGGCATGGACTCGTACCTGCGAGAAATCTTGCCCGGGCCCATGTCGCTGGCCGGTTTTTGCTGATCTAAAGTTCCTTCACGCCACACGCCGATAGACCGATCAAGGCGTTCCGCCGACGCGCGTCGCGCCGGCGGCGCCGGCCACCGGAGGGCCCCACCTTGAGCTTCCGATTAAGTCTCTTTCTCGCGATGGCGTTCCTGGTCGGCCCAGTTGGGTGCGGATATGGCCCCGCCACGGTCGATCCCCGGTATGCCGCGCACCGAGCGAGGCTGCTCTTACAGACCGAACCAGCCGGTGCGGTGACGGTGCTCGACGCGTGCGAGTCGCTCGCCGAGGCCGGCGAGATCGTGCTCGTCGGTCAAATCGGGGGAGTTGCCGATCCGTGGACCAAAGGCCAGGCCTCGTTCGTGCTGGCCGATCCCTCCGTTACCGCACCGTCCGGCGGCCACGATCACCACGACTGCGGCGACAACTGTCCCTACTGCTCCAAGAAAGAAGGCAAGACCTCGGGACTCGCCCTAGTGCAATTCGTTGATGAACAAGGACGAGTCTTACCCATTGGCGCGCAGCAGCTCTTTAACCTCGACACGCTTCAGACAGTTGTCGTTCGCGGGCGTGCCGAACGAACTGAACTTGGGGACGTCGTGGTCTCGGCCAGCGGGCTGTATATACGCCGCTAGCCAGTTGGCCGCCACGCGACATCGCCGCCCTCAAACTCGTGGAGGAATTCACATGCGTCATTCGGCATTGCGTTATGCGTTGCTCGCGGCGGTCGTCATGGCACTTCTGCCACTGGCGGTGGAGGCGGCGGCAAAGCACATGCTGACCACGATCCACGTCCAGAACATGCACTGCGCGACCTGCGCGAGCAAGATCTCACGGAAGCTCTATGCGGTGCAGGGTGTCGTCAAGGTGACGACCAACGTGCAGGCCGACACGGCCGTCGTCACGCCGCAGCCAGCCAAGCTGCTCTCCCCACGTGCGTTGTGGGAGGCGGTGGAAAAGGCGGGCTTCAAGCCGCTGAAAATCGAGGGGCCGTCCGGAAAGTTCACCGCCAAGCCCAAGGCTTGAGCCCCCCCTTGCGACCGCGACAAGCGCCACGACTGTAAAAATCCTCAAGGTTTGCCCAGCCCTTCAGCCGATGCACAACTCCAGGGGGACGTCGTAACGGCCCCTGCGCCCCAGGACTGACCTGGCTGGAGACGCTTCGATGGGCACGGGCGACGATTTCGCGGTGGGCGGCCAGCATCACCGCCGGCACGCTTTCGGCGGCAATTTGGGCCGAACTGCCGTTCCACGCGGCCTGGCAGCGCTTTGCCTGCTGGCGCTCTGTGCACTTGCCGCGACGGCGATTCGTCAGGCTCGCGCCCAAGAACCAAATGCGCGAGGCACTGCCGGCGAGATTTTTGGGCAGACGGGGTTCGCCGAGAGTCAGGTCGTCCCCTTCACCGACGACGAAGACATCCTGGGCGACTATCCGCCGTTTGCCAACGATCCGCGTGACCTGGCGCGAAACATCTGGCTCAATGCCGGTCCGGTCTTTGGGCTGGGTGGCGGCTTCTTCGATGACACCGACTTGGGATGGAGCATCCAGCTTTTGGGGAGACAGCCCATTTCCCCCCGTTTCGCCAGGGGCTACGCGTTTCTGGAGTTGGGGGGATCGTTTCTGTCGCTTTCGGGCGACGGCAATCCGCAAGTCACGTCGGGCACGTTTCTTGAGATCAACAGCTTGTTCCCCGCAAGCTCGACAGTCACTCGACTGGACGATTTTTTCAGCACGGAGTTGGTCGATCTGAGCCGCGCGAGCGCCGATGTGGCGCTCGGCTGGAGTCATTTCACGGCCGCTGGCGGCCAATGGACCTTCCGGACCGGTGGTCGGATTGGACACATCGCGGCACAGTTTCACGACACACCCACCGCGTCGCTGCAAGCCTTGATCGACGCCGCCACGGGAAGTGGTAATCCCTTCACGCTGAACAGCAATTACGCCAAGCGCGATACATTTGCCGGCATGTTCTTCGGCTGTGGCTGGGAGTCGCCGGTCTGGGAGGCACGGTGGAGCGGTCAGCAGATGTTTCTCATGCAGCTTGGCACGCGCGCTGAGTTCGCCTACGACTGGATCGACCTGGAGAACTTCCAGGACTCGTCGCTGGGCAGCGTTAGCGTGCTGCTTGGCTTGACGATTTCGCGGTAGGTGCGGCGGCGCGCCTCACCCACTCGCGAACGCCCAGCGATTTCGCACGACCGGCGGGGCGTGCCGTCAGGCCGTTACGGCCAGGCCCTATTTGCTCTGGACCGAATGGACTTCGCGCCAGCGATTGACGTTCGACAAAGCGGCGCGATGGAGCTGAGTCTCATCGCACGCGTGTCGGTAGGATCACCATCGGCACACCTTCCCATTGCAGTCTACGTTGCAGCGAGAAAGCCGTTTGGTTGTGCATCAGGCGCTGGTACCAGGTATCTTCCCGGAACACGAGCTGACCGGCGAAGAAGATCGCCTTGGGAAACCGCCGAGCGATGGTCAGGCAAAGCTGTTCGAGCTCGTCGACGGCATCGGTTCCGACAGCCAGGTAGGAGGTCGACGGGAACCCCAGCCGCCGTCCTAGCGCCACGTACTGGTCCAGCGCGGTCTGCGAATGATCGCGGAGGTCGGCCACGGCGCCGGCGCCCTTGAAATTCCCAGAATCGACCACCGCGGCCGACATGAACACCAGGTTGCGGAAGTGGCCGGGAGCGAACCGCACGGCCCCCAGGAGCGTGTGGACCCCCAGGCCGCTATACCCGCCCACCAAGATGACCGCGGTGGGCTGGGCGGGATCCGGCTCCCCCTCGACCGGTTCGCCGCGCGTGACCAGATCGCCGAGCGTATCGTCGAGGCGTTTAAGCTTCGACGACACGGTGCGATAGTACCGCTCGGTCCCCAGGCAGATGCCCACGAAGCAACCGGTGACGAAGAGCGTCCGCCAGCCCCCCTCGTTGAACTTATAAAGCACCGTGACGACCAGAATTGCACCGCAGAGCGTCGCGCCGGCGCCGAACAGCGCGAGCCGCTTTCGCCAGAGGGGACTACGTGAGCGCAGTTGATACCAGTGCCGGCACATTCCGATCATGGAGAGTGAAAAGGTTAGAAACACATTGATCGAGTACATGACCAGCAACGCTGACACGTCTCCGCCTGTGTAGAGCAGAGCCGCCAGCGCCGCGACCCCCATCAGCAGGATTCCGTTATGGGTGGCCAGGCGCTCGGACAGATTCGCGAACCAATGCGGAACCCACGAATCGTGAGCCATATTGGCCAACATTCTGGGCCCGCCGATGAAGCCCGCCTGCGCGGCAATGAGCAACAATGCCCCTTCGGAGAGAATCGTGATCAGCACGAATCCCGGTCCAAAGACTCCGTTGCCGAGGCCGATCTCACCGACGAACCTTTCGGTGAGCAGATGGTTCATGGTTCTCTCGTCGATTCGCTTGATGTCCAGCAGCAGGTAACCCACGATCAACCCGCCCGCCGTAACCGACAGCGAGATCGCCATGTAGAGCATGGCTCGTTTGCCGGTGGCGACGCGCGGCTCGCGCATCACCTGCATGCTGTTCGAGACCGCCTCAATACCGGTGTATGTGCCCGCACCGAGCGAATACGCTTTAAGCAACATCGACACCATGAACAACAGACCGATGGCCGGGTCGTTCAAGCCGGTCCGCACGTCGCTGGCCACTTCCGTGACCTCGTGACCGACGTCGGGCAGGTGGAGGCCGAGCACTCCGAAGATCACCACGGCATGAGTAAGCAGAAAGACAAGAAAGATCGGCATCATCACGATGACGGATTCTTTCACGCCGCGCAGATTCAGAATGATCAATACAACGATGGCCGCGACTTCGGCCCACAGCTTCCAATCCGATCCCGGCGCGAGTAGCCCGAACAGGGCATCACCGGCGGCCGCGATCGAAGTGGTAATCGTCAGTACGTAATCGACCAATAGAGCGCATCCGGCAACAACACCGGTGCGTCGCCCGAGCAGCTTCGACGCCACGAGGTAACCCCCGCCGCCGCTGGGGAACTCTTCAATGATGTGGCTGTAGCACGACGAAATCACGAAGACGGTGCCAATCGTGGCCACCGCCAGAAAGATCGCCAGGGACTCGTAGCCCGCGAGGTGCTCGAACGCCTCGGCCGGGCCATAGCACGATGACGACAAACCGTCGGCGCCCAGCCCCACCCAGGCCAGGAACGCGATCAGAGAGACGTGCTGCAAGAGCGACCGGTCGGCCAGGTCGCGCGGCTTGCCGACCAGGATTGTCTTCAGCTTTTCCGGCAGGCCCGTTTCCGGCGGAGAACCGGGAGGCTGCGGCTCAAAGCCGACGATGACATTCTCGGGGAGCCCCGGCGGTGGCGGTTGTGCACCAGGCGTGGCGTGGCGTAGTGGCGTCGGCTTTTCCGTGCCGAGACGCGGCTTGCCGCGCTGACTCCCTTCGCCGTCGGAGGAGCTCTCCGCGGCGCCGTCCTCCTTCGCCGGCGATCCTTTCGTACCGCCGGAACGATCGTTCGAGCTCATGTTGGCTCCGATGGTCGGCCGCCCTTCATCCAGAGAGCAGCCCTGTCCCCGCACTACTATTAGAACGCCCTGACGTACGAATCAAGTACCGGCCGTAGCGTCGGCGATGGCCCATCGTGCGTAATCGCTTGTGGCAACGGCCGATGCGGCAATTGGCATCTCGGGTCGCACTCCGCCAACGGTGGGGACCTGGGGGCTCTGTCCGCTGCTGAATGCGCGGCCTATAATCGCTCCGACATGGCGACCATCGAGATTCAGGCGCTAAGCAAGTCGTATCGCAACTACCAGAAAAAGGAGGGGCTTTGGGCGTCGGTCGCCGGCCTGGTGCGGCGTGAATACCGCGACGTTCACGCGGTGCGATCGATCGACTTGGAGGTGGGCGAGGGGGAGTTCGTCGCCTTTCTGGGGCCCAACGGCGCCGGGAAGACCACCACTCTGAAGCTGCTCTCCGGCGTCATCCACCCCACCAGCGGCACGGCCACTGTGCTGGGGTTTGTCCCTTGGAAGCGCGACAACGCTTACCGCCGCCGATTTGCGCTGGTCATGGGACAGAAAAACCAGCTTTGGTGGGACTTGCCCGCCCAGGAGTCGTTCCGGCTTCATCAGCAGATTTATCGCATTGAGCCGGCCGATTTCGCGCGGCGGCGCGATGAGCTCACCGCGCTGCTTGACGTGCGTCACTTGCTCAAGCAGCCGGTGCGCGAGCTGTCACTGGGCGAGCGGATGAAGATGGAGCTGGTGGCGGCGCTCTTGCACTCGCCGGAGGTGCTGTTCCTGGACGAGCCGACGATCGGCTTGGACGTGGTGGCGCAACACAATATCCAAACGTTTCTGCGGCACTATCAGGAGGCGCGACGGATCACGGTGCTCTTGACGAGCCATTACATGAAGGACGTGGCCGCGCTCTGCCGGCGCGTGGTCATCATCGCGGCGGGCCGGATCATGTACGATGGCTCGCTTTCGGGCATTGTCGAGCGTTTCAGCCAGCACAAGATCATCACCTTGCACTTCGCCGACGACAGCACGCCGCGCGACGTGGAGCGGTTGGGCGAAGTGCTGGAATTGCGCCCTCCGATCGTCAAGCTGCGCGTCGATCGCGGCGTGGTGACGGACCTCTTGGCACGCGTTCTGGCCGAGCATGCCGTGGAAGACGTCAACGTGGAGGACTCGCCGCTGGAACAGGTCATCGCGGAGATGTTTTCTCTGGCCAGCCGGCGCGACCATGTGCCCACTGACGAGCCTGATGCAGCGCCGGTCGCCGCGCGGCGTTAATGTCGTGGGGTTGCCACCGGCCGGTTGATGCCGGCGGCTCATCGAAGGACGTGAGCGCGCCCGGCCGCATTCGGCGAGCGGGGGGTGTAAGCCCCCCGGTCTGCGGCGCGTATATTGATTGCCATGGATAGCTCGTTAATTCAGCGAACGACCGGCGTAGCGGCTCGTCTTCAGACATGGTGGACGGTGCTCTCGATCGCGCTGGAGGAGCGGTTGGTTTATCGCGGCGACTTCGCGCTGGGGACGCTGATGCGGTTCCTGCCAATCATCACGCAGATTTTCCTGTGGGCCGCCGTGTTCTCCGCCAGCTCGGGAAAGCCCATCGCCGGCTACACCTACCACGACTTCATCGCCTATTACCTGCTGACGATGGTAACTCGCGCATTTTCGAGCATGCCGGGCCTGGCGTCTCGGATTGCGCTGGAGGTGCGCGACGGCAGCGTGAAGAAATACCTGATCCAGCCGATCGACATGGTCGGGTTTTTGCTCTTGAGCCGCGTCGCCCATAAGCTTGTCTATTACACCGTGGCGGCCGGGCCGTTTGCGCTGGTCTTCTTCCTGTGCCGTGGATACTTCCCAGGCTGGCCCGACGCTGCGACCGTGGCCGCCTTCCTGGCCTCGCTTGTCATGGCATTCCTGCTGGGTTTTTTCCTGGAAGCCACGATTGGCATGATCGGCTTCTGGTTTCTGGAGGTCAGCTCGCTGTTGTTCGTCTACATGCTCTTCAGCTTCTTTTTCTCCGGACACATGTTTCCGATCGACATGCTGCCGGGCGTGTGGCGAACACTGGTCGAGTGGCTGCCGCTGCAATACCTGGCCTATTTTCCAGCAGCCGTCTTCCTTGGCAAAATCACCGGGCGAGCGCTGGTCCACGGGCTGCTCGTGCAGGCGTTTTGGGTGTTGTTTTTTTTGGTGACATGCCGCGCGGCATGGCACTACGGCGTCAAGCGCTACAGTGCCTTCGGAGGGTGACGCGTGACAGGAGGCCCCGACTATCTTCGTGTGTTCATGACGTTTGCGCGCAACAGCCTGGTCCGGCATATGATGTTCCGCGCGAATTTTCTGGTGGAGTGTGTCTCAACACTTACGTGGGTGGCCATGAACCTCGGGTTCTATGTGCTGATTTTTCAGTACACGCCTACAATCGGCAGGGATACCGGATGGGGCAAGTACGAGTTCTTCGTCTTCCTTTCGACGACGCTGTTGGTCAACAGCATGGTGCAGGCGTTCTTCATGCCCAACGTGGACGAGTTCAGCGAGTCGATCCGCTCAGGCAGCCTCGACTTTGCCCTGCTGAAGCCGATCGATACGCAGTTCCTCGTCTCGCTACACAAAATTGATTGGTCGGCATTGGCCGATGGCCTGTTCGGCGCGGGGCTGTTGACGTACTCGTTGGTGCGGCTGGCATATCTGCCAAGCGCCATTCAGGCGGTCCTATATCCGTTTTACGTGCTGTGTGGCGTGGCGATCTTGTATAGCCTGATGATTACGATGGCGGCCGTTGCGGTGTGGCTGGGGCGGAACGAGAGCCTGTACGACCTGTGGTTCTACGTGACGAATTTTTCGCGGTATCCGATGGAAATCTACGAAGGCCGCTTCGGCACTCCGCTGCGACTATTTTTCACTTTTCTCGTGCCTGTTTTAATTGTGGTCAATGTCCCGGCGCGGATGCTGGCACAACCGCTCGATCGCCAACACTGGCCGCTGGCGCTCTTCGCGGCCGTGGCCACCGTGGGAAGTTTGGCACTGTCGCGCTGGATATTTACACGCTCGCTAGCCAGCTACCGCAGTGCGAGCAGTTAGTCCTGCACGCGAATTCTACGCCATGAAGCTCGCCTTCAGCTCCAACGCCTTTCTGCATTACCGGATTGAGGAAGCGATTCGTGCGATCGCCGCGGCCGGCTACCGCGGAATTGAAATCTTGGCCGATGTGCCGCACGCCTGGCCGGCTGGACTGCTCGAGGTGCAAAAGCAATCGCTGCGTGACGCTCTGGCGCAGCACAAGCTGGCGATCTCGAACATCAACGCCTTCATGATGAATGCCGTGGCCGATCCGCGGCAGCCGTATTGGCACCCGGCGTGGATCGAGCGCGATCCGCACTACCGCGCCATCCGCCGCGAGCATACGAAGCGTGCACTGCGGCTGGCGGCCGAGCTCGGAGCGCCGAACATCACGACCGAGCCGGGTGGCCCGCTGCCGCCGGGCCAGTCGTGGGACGACGCGGCGAAGCTGTTCTACGAGGAGCTCATGCCCTGCGTCGAGGTGGCCGAGCAGGTGGGCGTGACGCTTCTGATCGAGCCGGAACCGGGTCTCTTGATCGAGCGGTTCGACCAGTTTCTACGGTTCTTGGAGCGAATCGATTCGCCGCGCGTGGGCCTGAACTTCGACATCGGGCACGCCTTCTGCGCAGGCGAGGAGCCACAGGATTGGGTCGAGCGCATGGCCCCGTTTACGCGGCACTATCACTTCGAGGACATCGCCGCCAGCCGCGTGCACAAGCACCTGATTCCCGGCCTCGGTGCAATTCGCTTCGATGAAACGCTTCGAGCGATCGCGGCCACCGGATACACAGGCTGGATCACGGTCGAGCTCTATCCCTACGTCGATCAACCCGAGGAGTCGGCCCGCACGGCGTTCGCGTATCTCACCAACGCGATGCTAGAAGCCGGGCTTCCGTCGAATTGACACCCCGGCCCAATGCCGAGCGTTCACTTCGCGTGCCACGTGTTCGGCGATAGTCGAACCCGTCCTGTCCCGCCGCATCGTTCCCACATTCGCGCGGGTTCGGCATCGTGCCGAACCCGTGGCACCCAGTTCGTAGTTCGTAGGTCATGCACCCCGTGCCTGACCGCGCCGTCGATCGAGTTTGCAATCGCGGTCGGGCGTAGCGTGCCTGATCTGCACGTTGCGCGCGAGAATCTTAGACAACTCCGCGACCAGCCCGGCTTCAACCGTGCCGGTGCGTCCGCCGCGGCAGGCTGCGTTGCGCACGGCGATATGGTCGGGCTTCAGGGGCAGGACGCGGCCGATTGTCTCGCGCGACAGCGAGCCGGCGATCACGACCAGCATCTCGGCGGCCCAAGCCTGCTCAACCCAATGCGAAAGATCCTCAAGCGTGGCGTACACAAACAGATCGCCGCGTGACTTGTCGAACGTGTCGACCAATAGCGCACGGCAGCCGATTTCGCCGCCGCGGTCGATGATCTCCAAGGGCTCTGGCGAAGCGGCGTTCCTCCAGTCGGCGTACACGACGGCCACGCGCGCGGTCTCGGCCGGCAGTCGATCGAACGCGGCTCGCCACCGCTCGTGCCAGTCTCCACCGTGGCGACAATGCGCCAGGCCGAGCTTGGCGTATTGCAATGGCAACTGCGATGGCAGCTCGATCGGCTTTACGAGCTCCAGCAGCTCACCGAAGGCAGCGCTCGTGGGGACGCGACCTGCCACGGCCTCGACGACCTCTTCGATCGTGCGCAGGCTCGCCGCGCCGAGAGAGCCGTGAAGCGGCTCTTTGACGTCCACAAGGTCCGCGCCGCCGTCGACCGCCGCGCGGGCTTCGGCCGCATTGCGAACGCTGACGAGTAGACCTGTCATGTAAGGACCGTTGGGATAAACCCTACGGCTCTCCGTTTTTTTGACTCAGTGCCGCCGAATTTATCTCGGCGGACTGGTCGATTGAACTTACCGGCGGACCTCGGCCAGCCGCTGGTTTAACCGGTTCACGAGATCGCGATCGAGCGGCTCGCACCAGGTTCCCAGGATCGTAATATATCCGTCGCGCCATGACCCCAGCGCTGGCTTCACGTCGCGCTCGCGCCACGACTCGGCGCGCTCGGCCAGTCGCACCACAACCGTCGCGGTCTTGGTCGATTCGTGCCTCTTGCTCGGGAGCCGGCTGGGCGCCTGGCCGAGAAACAGGCACTCGACGATTTCGATGGGCACTCGATAGGGCCTGCCACTGCGCAAATAGACTAGCAGGTGACCAGGCTCGAACGCCAACCGCGGCTGGCGCGATTGCCACGCCAAGAGCACGATCATGCCGCCACCACCAAAAATGCCGATCCAACCGCCGATTACGACCGGAAGGTTGGGAACGTCCACCAGCCCAAACATCCCGCTGACCATGCCCAACCCCGCCGCCAGAGCGCATGCGGGGGGGATCATTCCCAAAAGCAAAGCACGCCGATTGTTTCGCAGCCAGACTTCGACCATGGGCGCGATGATACCGGCCACGGATCAATGACGTCAGTGGTCAGACGGTAGAATCAGTGGTTATCGCACGTTGTCCACTGGCTCTGACAGTGCTGGGCGATCGGCTCATTGTGTCGTCCGACGATCCTGGTCGCCTTCGCTCGCCTCGGTCGTGTCTCCCTCGCTCGCAGCCAGCCCTGCAAGGAGGAGTTGAGTGCCAGCAAGTGCCGGTGGAGTGGCACGGGCAGCGATGCTGCCTGGGGGCCAAAGGCACGAGCGGCTCCTCGCACAATTCAACGCTGCGAGAGGTGCCTCTCGCGGCTGCGCCGCCCTGAAAGCAAAGCAGTCCGCGCCACCCGGCCAAGCGGGTGTACAACCAAGAGAGTGGCGAGCGCACCAATGACGAGCGCCGCGCTATCCGGCTCGGGCACCGCCACGCCGATGCCGGCATTGCCGGCATCACCCGCATCGGTCGCTTGAAAGAAGTAGTTGGCTTGCAGGATGAGAAAGTCCTGGAAGTCCACGTCGCCGTCGGCGTCCAGGTCGCCGTCGCTGCGGCGGGCTCCGGACGTCATCGCGTATCCAGCTTGCAACATTAGAAAGTCTTGGAAGTCGACGTTGCCGTCGATGTCGACGTCGCCTTGGTGCAGCACCGGAACGACGCTGACTTGCGTCGTGAAGGTAAGCGGAAGGCCCCCCACGTTGTAGATCATCTCGATCAAAAACGCCTTGGCGCCACTGCCCGGGGCCGTCACCTGCGCGAGATATTCGCCACCGCCAAGGTCGGACAGCGGCGAGCTAGTCCACTGCGCGCCAAACACTGGGTAGCGGAAATCGCGGTTGGTGTCGTTGGTAGCCTCCCACATATTGACGGCCACCGGCGCCGTGACAGTGTTGAGGCGGATCGTCTGGCCGTTGTCCTCCACGGTCCAGGAATACTCCGGCAGGGGCGTGCCGTCGAGCAAAGCCTTGTAAAACAAGCCGACGCCGTTGATGGCGTCCTCGTTCAGGTCATGTCCTGTATTGGGAACGTAGCGCAGGTAGGTGGGACCGACCAGATCGTCGATGTAGAAGCGGGCCGAGTCGGTGACGAAAAACTCGTCGCCGGCGGAGTTGACCAGGTATTTTGGCATGTCGAGCCGGTCGCGATACTGGTACGGATCGACAATCGCCCCCAAGGCGATTCCCTGCGGGGTGATGATGCGGTCGAAGACGTTGAATGCCACATAGTCGGCGATCGCCGCGGAGTAGCCGCCGACCAACCCTGGTGCGCCCGAGTCCTGGTAGATCGCCTTGTGGTGAGGAATCTGCTCCCCCATGTTCAAGACGTCAAAGACGACAGGCGTTATCGCGCTGACGCGCGGGTCGACGGCGCCGGTCAAATAGGTCGTCCAGCCACGTTTGGAAGCACCGCCGACAACGAAGTTGGTGATGTCGAGGTTTTCGCCCATGTCGTCCGCCAGGAATTCCTGGCTTGCGTCCATGGCTTTCACCGCGCTTTTGACCATCGGCAACAGGGCCGGCCAATAGTTGTCGCCCCCATCGAGAAACTTGTCGAAGGTATACGCAATGAGAGAATCCTCGTCACGCGCGATGTTATCGTCGAGAAACGTAAGTTCCTGGTTCGGGATCGTGGGGATATGGACGACCACCGACTCGGAGAATATCGCAGTCTGAATGGCGAGGTCGTCGGGCGCGGGGATCGGATCCATCGGATCCAAGTTGTCGCCGCCGTCAATGATCAAGAACGCAGTGTCGGTCGTCGACAGGTCGTTGGGAACGACGATGGTCATCCAGTGTTGCCACAGCGTCCGATCGACTTCCGAGGACGACCGCCAAGTCTGGGACTTGAGATCGATCATATAGGCCGTATAGCCCGTGTCGGTGATCGTCTCCTCCAGGCTCCAGTCGTAGGTTGTGTCGGGCGCGGCGATGTAGTCGTCCAGGGCGGTCGCGCCAGCGTGGTCGCGGACCGCCACGGCGAGGATGGCCCATAGAAAAAGCGCGTAGCGAACCTTGCGTTTCATGGCCGCCTCCTGCTTCGTGGGTTGAATTGAGCAAACCGATGTTGAGCTTTGCAACAGGCCACGTGGGGGTAGTATAAATCAGCCTGCGTGGAGAAGCCATGAGCACCGAAGCGTTTCAAATCCTCCAAAGCGTTTGTCCGCTGGACTGTCCGGACACGTGCAGTTTGGACGTAAAGGTGGCGGATGGGCGCGTCGTTGCCATTGACGGCAACCATCGCAATGCGGTGACGGCCGGCTACATCTGTGGCAAGGTGCGGCGATTTCCGGAGCACGTGTATGGCACGGATCGCGTCCTGTATCCGGCGGTACGCAGCGGAAAAAAAGGGAGCGGCACGTTTCGACGCGTCAGTTGGGACGAAGCGCTTGCACTCGTCGTCGAGCGAGTCCGCGACGTGAAGCGGCGGCTGGGAGGAGAGGCGATCCTGCCTTTTTCGTACGGCGGATCGAACGGCTACCTGACGCAAGGCACGACCGATGCGCGACTGTTCCATCGGCTGGGGGCGTCTCGGCTGGCGCACACGGTCTGCGCGGCGCCGTCGTCGACGGCGGTGCGAGGCCTCTACGGCCGGATGCCCGGCGTGGCATTCGAGGACTATCCGGCCGCGCGGCTGATCGTCATCTGGGGGTGCAATCCCTCGGCCACGGGCATTCATCTGGTGCCCTACATTCGCCGTGCTCAGAGAGCCGGAGCAAAACTCGTGGTCGTCGACCCGCGACGTACACCACTGGCACGGCTGGCCGATCTGCACATGGCTCCCTTGCCGGGGACCGATTTGCCGGTGGCGCTGGCGGTCCATCGATGGCTGTTCGAACACGGTGCGACGGATAAAGCGTTCTTGGAGGAGCATGTCGCAGGCGTGGAGGAATTCAGACGCCGAGTCGAGGCGTGGACCATCGACCGTGCTGCATCGACGGCGCGCGTGAAGCCGGACGAGATCGAGCAACTGGCGCGGATGTATGCGGAATCGAGTCCGGCCGTGATTCGCTGCGGCTGGGGGGTGGAGCGCAACCGCAACGGCGGCTCGGCGGTGGCCGCGATCCTGGCGCTGCCGGCGGTGGCCGGAAAGTTCGGCGTGCGCGGTGGCGGGTTCACCATGAGCAATTCGATGGCCTGGGATCTCGACGCGACGCGCGCCGCCTGCGAACCTGAACCAGCGACACGCCTGATCAATATGAACCGCCTCGGGCAGGCGCTGGTCGACGAGCGAGAGCCGCCGATCGCGCTCTTGTTTGTCTATAACGCCAACCCGCTGGCCACGCTGCCGCGACAAGGGCTTGTGCGAGCGGGGTTGGCTCGCGAAGACCTGTTTACGATCGACTTCGAGCAGGTGCTCACCGACACGGCGCGCTGGGCCGACGTGCTGTTGCCGGCCACCACCTTCTTGGAACACACGGAGCTGCGCAAAGCCTATGGTGCGATGCTCGTGCAGTCGGCTCGGCCGGTGATCGCCCCGGTCGGCGAGGCGCGGCCGAACTACGCGGTGTATGCCGAGCTGTGCCGCCGGCTGGTATTGTCCCACCCCGGCGAGCCAGAGGGTCCCGAAGAACTCGCCGACGCGATCCTGTCCGGCGATTCATCGCGTCCGATCGCCGCGTCGCTGCGCGACTCGGGAACCGCGGCCCCCTTGTGCGGCGCGCGGCCGGTGCAGTTCGTGGATGTGTTGCCCAGAACGAGCGACGGCAAGGTGCACCTTGTTCCCAGCGCACTCGACGCCGAGGCCCCGCTGGGACTGTACGGATATCAGCACGAGGCGGACGATCGGTACACGCTGGCCTTGATTTCGCCGGCCACTTCTCGTTCGATCAGCTCAAGCCTGGCGCAGTTGATCGCGGAGCAGGTGGCCGTCGAGATTCACCCCGACGATGCCGCGGCACGTGGAATTGCCACCGGGGATGCCGTACGCGTCTTCAATGAATTGGGACAGTTGCACACGCGAGCCGAGTTGAACGACCAATTGCGGCATGGGGTGGCGGTCGTGCCGAAAGGTCTGTGGTCGCGGCACACCGCCGACGGCAACACGGCGAACTCGCTTGTGCCCGATACGTTCACCGATCTCGGAGGCGGAGCATGCTTCAACGACGCGCGGGTCGAGATTGAACGAATCTGATGGAGAAGTCGCCGGTCGTGAGTTTCGGGAGCCAACCATGAGCGGCGCCGATGCGGATCGGAAGGCCTTCTATCGCGAAGCGCGTACCGATCTGACTGGACCGCTCGACGGGGTGCGCGTGATCGAGGTGGCCACGACGTGGGCCGGACCGCGGTGTGGCGCACTGTTGGCCGATCTGGGGGCGGATGTCATCAAGGTCGAATGTCCGAGCGCCCCGGATGTAGCGCGGCGATTGACGCCCATCTTAAGCCAGTGCGTGCCGCCTACGTCGTACGTCAATGCGGCGGTGAACCGCAACAAGCGAAACGTGGCGGTCGAACTGCGTCGCCCCGAAGGGCGCGATATTTTTCTACGCCTGGTCCAGGGCGCTGACATTGTGGTGGAAAACATGCGGCCCGGGACGATGGCCGCCTGGGGCTGCGCGTATGATGACGCGCGGGCCAAGAAGCCGGCGATCATCTACGTGTCGATCAGCGGCTTTGGACAATTCGGCCCGAACCGCGAGCGGCCGGGCTATGATCCGATCGCGCAGGCTGTCTCCGGCGTGATGTGGCTCAATGGGGAGCACGACGGCAGCCCGCTCAAGTCGCCGATCTTTCTGGCCGACGAGCTGGCCGCGCTGCACGGGGCCCTGTCCGCCGTGGCGGCGCTGCGTCACCGCGACTTGCACGGCGAGGGACAGCACATCGATGTATCACTCTTGGACGCCATGATTGCCTCCAGTACCGGCATTCCCACACTGGCAGCCCAGGGCGAGCCCACGCCACGTTGGGGAAATACGTTCGGGTTCGCGGCGCCGTCAAACGCCTATTGCTGCCGAGACGGCTGGGTCTACGCGGGCGCCTTGCTCGATTCGCACTGGCGTAAACTGGCCGCCGTCTTGGGCCGGCCGGAGCTGGCGACCGACGAGCGCTATGCAACGCTGCCGGCGCGGCTCGCACGTCGCGACGAGCTGGACGAGATGCTTGGCGCCTGGTGCCGCGAGCGCACGCGCAGCCAAGTGGCCGCTGCCTTGGCGGAGGCGGGACTCACGGCGGCTGCGGTGTTGACACCCGCAGAGATGGTCGACGATCCGCACGTCCGTGCTCGAGGGACGATTTCTTCAGTCCGCCAGTCCTCGGGGGGCGAGGTGCAAATCGAAGGGCCGGCGGCCAAGCTGTCGCGAACGCCCCTTGGCGTCCGCAGTCCCGCGCCCGAGCTGGGCGCCCACACAACAAACGTGCTCGACTCGCTCGGGATCGACCGCGGCCGGCAGCAGGAGCTGCGAGCGGCGGGCGTGATTGCTTAGCGTTACAATGAGACCTGCAACACGCCACGTACATGTGCCCAGAGATTCTACGGATGCGACACGCGCGCTCGTGCATCAGATTGACTTGTGGACTGTGGGCGGCCGTGGCGCTGGGCGTCGTGTGTGCTCGCGCCGAGTCGACGACGCCAGACCGTTTGCACTTGGGCAGCCATTGCGACGACTTTACGCTACGTGACTACCAGGGCGTGGAGTATTCGCTCAGCAGCGTGGCCGGCGGCCGGCTGGTGGTGGTTGTCTTCCTGGGCATTGAGTGCCCGCTGGCGAAGTATTATGCCTCGCAGTTGGTTGATCTGGCAGAGCGGTTTGCGCCGCGCGGAGTTGTCTTTCTAGGGATTGACTCGAATCAGCAGGACTCGCCGACGGAAATCGCGCATTTCGCGCGCGAACACGGTATTACCTTCCCGCTGCTTAAGGACGTGGGAAATGTCGTAGCCGATTCCTTCGGGGCGCAGCGCACGCCCGAGGTGTTTGTTTTGGATGGCAAGCGTGTGCTGCGCTACCACGGGCGAGTGGACGATTGCGCGGGCGTCGCGTACCGGCGCGCCGCCCCGACGCGGAATGATTTGGAGCAGGCACTCGACGAGTTGCTCACCGGCCAAGCGGTGCGCGCACCCGAAACACCGGTGGAAGGTTGCTTAATCGGCCGCGTGCGCACGCCGAATCCCGATAGCCCCGTTACCTGGTCGAAGGACATCCTGCCGATCTTTCAGCGGCGCTGTCAGGAATGTCATCGGCCCGGCGAGATCGGCCCGTTTTCGCTCTTGAGCTACGCGGACACATTGGGCTGGGCCGAGATGATCCGCGAGGTCGTGGTGGATCGCCGCATGCCCCCTTGGCACGCCAGCCACGAGTTTGGAGAGTTCGCCAATGACCCACGCTTGAACGACGAGGAGATCGAGCTCGTCGAGCGCTGGGTCAGCGAAGGCGCGCCAGAGGGGATTACGGCCGATGCGCCCCCCGCGCGGCATTTTTACGACGGGTGGCAGATCGCCCCGCCGGAGCTTGTGGTGTACATGAGCGACACGCCGTTTTCCGTGCCGGCCACCGGCCAGGTGGCGTATCAATACTTCACCGTCGATCCGCGGTTCGCCGAGGACCGTTGGATCAAGGCGGTGGAGTGCCGGCCAGGCAATCCGGCCGTCGTGCACCATATCAATGTCTTTCTCTGGACGCCTGAGCTTGGCGACTCCGTGGATCGCGAGCAACTGACAAATTATTTGCTCGCCGGCTATGCACCGGGCTACCGCATCGGACGCCTGCCGGCGGGCACGGCGCGGCGCATTCCGGCCGGAACGAAGTTCGTCTTCCAGATGCACTATACGTCGATCGGCCGTGCGCAAGCGGACCGCAGCTACATGGGACTGGTTTTCGTCAAGCCGGGCGAATTCGAGCACGAGCTGGAAATGGCGTTGGCCGTGAACAATCAGTTTGAAATTCCGCCGCGCTCGGCAGACGTTCGCGTCGAGTCGATGTACGAACTGGCCGGAGATGCGATTCTCTATGCACTGATCCCCCACATGCACTTACGCGGCAAGTCGTTCCGCTACGAGGCGCTTCATCTGGATGGAACGCGCGAAGTGCTGCTGGAGGTGCCGCGGTACGATTTTGGCTGGCAGCACCGCTACGAGCTCGCGCGTTCGAAGCACCTTGCACGCGGAACGATTGTGCGCTGCCTGGCAACGTACGATAATTCGGCCGACAATTGGGCGAATCCCGATCCTTCGGCCACCGTGCGGTGGGGCGACCAGACGACCGATGAGATGATGATCGGCTACCTCGAAATCGCGAGAATTAAGTCGCAAAGCGCGGCGAAACCCGTTACACTTGCCGCTGCCCCGACGTCTGACGGCAGCGATCGCCGTGTGCGAATGGTGGCTGCGGCAGGGATGGTGGTCCTGTCTGGATTGACAATCGTCGGCCTCTGGTGGTGGCCGAAGCGAACGACGTAAGTCGACTCCACGCAAGCGCGCGGCGGCCGCCACGGTGTGGATTTGCTCGTACCTCTCATCATGAAGGAGTCAGCCAATGTGGAGCACGTTGCCGATTTGCGTCGCGCAAGAGGACCGCATTACGAGCTTGCTCGCCACGCGCGCGACTTGCCGGAAACTGCTGGCGAGTTGTCTCCTGCTGGTTGCAGCCAGCGAGGCCAGCGCCGGCCAGTCGATCGAAATCAGCGTTAACAACGGACTGCCCATCATCATTTTCGACAACCAGCTAGGCGTCGACCTGAACCCTAACCCGGTCGACATGGAGGTTCCCTTCATGGTCGGCGACGTGGGAAACACCTGGACCGCCTCAGGTACGATCTTCGCCACCGGCGGCGGCGGCTATCCGCCGGTATCGACCATCGTCACCGATACAGTGATCCAAAAGATCAACGAAGAACCAGGGGGTGGCGGGACCCTCAGCATCTCGCACAATTACGCCGCTTCGGGAACGCTTTCGCACACGGCATTGCTGGACGGCCAGGCTGAGAATACGCTCAGCAATCTTGTCGGCGGCGTCGAATTTTTTTTCACTGCCGAGGTCAACACGTTCGGTTTGGGCGTACTCCATAAGGGCCTGTACAGCGGCATCGAGAATCCTTTATTTCAATTCAACGGCGTTCTCGGCCCGAAGGTATTGCCCACCACCACCAAACACATCCTGTCATTCCAGTTCTATTTCGACGTGAAAGGGGACGCGATCCGCCTGTTCGACAGTGCCGAAATTCACACCGTGCCCGAGCCGGCCACCGGCGCGATGTTCGCACTGGCAATGGCGGTTTTGTTCTGGCGTCGCCGGAGCTTATAGGTGGGTGTCGCCGCGCCACCCACGATGATTCGCGGCGTTTAGAGTCAGTTTGCGGCCTTCGCGCGGCCGAACGGAGATTTTGCCATCGTGTATTGATGGCGTCGTCGACGGCGATCTCACTTCGCGGTGAAATCGGCAACGCCGATGCCGCCGCCCTGTTCGCCTCTTCTCGCTTGCCGTTATAGGAGCGCTCCCAGCGGCGCTCTGGCATCGAGCACGACTTGCGGCCGGCCGTTGTAGTCGGGAATCGTCGTGGCCGGGTCAATGCCCAACAGATGGTAGACCGTAGCCAGCACGCTTTGCATGCCGATCGGATTGCCAATGATCTGTTCGCCTCGACGATCCGTGGCTCCGATGATCTGCCCCGTTCGCAGGCCGCCGCCGGCCATCCACAGAAAACCCGCCTCGGGCCAATGACCTCGGCCGTCGGGCGTCTGATCGCCGATCCTCGGCGTGCGGCCGAATTCGCCGCCCATGACGATCACGACGTCGTCCAACATGCCGCGGTCGTCCAAATCGGTGATCAGAGCGTAGAGTGCGCGGTCGAGCGGTGGCACCATCTCACGCAGCGCCGAGAAATTGTGGCTGTGCGTGTCCCAGCCGTGTACGCCCACCGTCACCACGGCGACGCCCGCTTCGATCAGCCGCCGCGCCAGGAGCAACGACCGGCCTGGATGCGGACCGTGACGGTACTTGCCCTCACCGTAACGAGCGCGGGTCTCAGGCGTTTCTTTTTCCAGATCGAAGGCGTCTCGCACTTGCGTCGAAGCGATGATCTCCAATGCGCGAGCGCGAAAGCGGTCCACGCCGCGCGCGGCGCCGACTTCCGCCCGTCGGCGCACGCCGTCGAGTGTCGCCAGCAGGCCGCGACGATCGGCCAGCCGGTCGACCGAAACGTCGCCATGCCGGCCCATGTCTTCGATTGCTTCACGGGGACTCGAGGAACCCACGCGGAGTGGTTCGTGCTCGACGCCGGCGTAGTACGCGCGCTCCCAATCGTAATGGTTCTCGATGCTGACGTACGGGGGAATGCTCCTCGTGCCGGGCCGCAACCGGCTGACGATCGACCCCACCGCCGGGCGACGAGCCTCGCCGGGAACCGACGCGCGTGGCGACTCCTGCCACGGGTAACCACTGTAGAACATGTTGCCCGTGTGCAGGTTCGCCACTTGCGCGCCGCGGAGAATGACGAACTTGTCGGCGACGCGCGCCTGCATCGGCATCAGCTCGCAGATCTCCATTCCCGGGACGTTGGTGTGAATGGGATGGAATTCGCCACGGTACTCGGCCGGAGCCAGTGGCTTCATGTCGTACATGTCCAGGTGTGACGGTCCGCCGCTCAAATGAATCATGATCGCCGACTTCGACCGCGGTGGGCCGGCCGCCGCCGCGACCCGTCGACGCAATAGCTCGGTGAGCGTCAGTCCACCCAAGCCGAGCGTGCCAACGCGAAGAAACCAGCGCCGGCTGACGCCGTCGCACGTGCGCAGCGGACAAGGATGGTTGACGGTGAGCAAGTCGCCGCTCCGTTCGAGAATCGTTGACAGAGGCTTATTCTCAGCCGGGGCCGATTCTACGAAGTGCGCGATGAAAACGTCAACCACGCGCGACCGTGTGCGTTGAGCATTGCGTTGCCTCAATCGCGAATGACAGAGCGCGCGGTCTCAAACCTTTGAGGCGCGCGTGAGCAGGTAGTCCTGCCGGACCGTATTATCCGCGTAGTATTCCGCGATGAGAGCCTCATACTCGCCGCGGAATGCGGCCAGCTTTGCCGGATCGCTGGCGGAGAGCGACTCGACGACCTTGATCACCGGGCCCGCCGTCCGCTCCAGCGACGTTCGGAAGTGCTGAGGACTGAGCGCGGGCACCAACATCGTCGCGCGATCGAACACGACGTCCGTCACCGCGTTGCCCAGTCGTTCTGAAACGATCTTGGGATCGCCCCATTGCGGAGGCGGCGCCACACCCGGCGGCGGAGGAGGAGCATAGCGCGCCGTGATCATGAACATGCGTCCGGTGAAGAGTTCCGGCGGCCAGGTGGCGAAGGCGATGGTCCCGCCGCGCTTCAGCACGCGGAGCATCTCGGCGACGGCCACCTCGGGCCGCGGCGCGAAAATATGACCGAACTGGCTCAGGACCACGTCGAATGCGTCGTCGTCAAAGGGCAAGTTCTCCGCGTCACCCTCGCGCCAGTCGATTTCCACGCCGGAGATCTGCGCGTTTTCGCGCGCCCGCGCGAGCAAAGCCGGCGTAAGATCCAGACCCGTGGCCGTCGCCCCACGACGCGCGGCCGTGACGGCCACCACGCCGGTACCGCAACCGACGTCCAGCACGCGCTGTCCGGCCTGCACCTTGGCATGCTTCACCAATCGAGCCGCCACGGACGTCGTGAACACCTCGAGCGGCGCGAAATGCGCCCAGCCGAGCTTCTGTGCCTCCTTGAAGGACTGAAAGGGATCCATACTCACCCCACTCGCGCGGAACAGCCCGCATCAAAGGTTCTTGAAGATTCGACGTTAGAGCACGTCTGCCACAGTTGTCAACCGTACCGAGTTGCATGTCGTGCTAGGCTGTCGCAGTCATACTATCCCGCACCCTGCGCGCGTCGAGAGATCGAAGCGAATCGGGCCGGCAGGTTGCGGCCGTGGACGTCGAGGCATTGGTGAGGCGTGGACGCGGCGCCGTTGGTTGACATATGCCTGCCCAGCCGCGTAAGATTCGCCGCGTATGGACGAAAAGCCTACAGTTCCTTACGCTCATTTCGCTCAGCTCGATCTGCGCGTGGCCACGATCGTGGCGGCGCGCGAGCACCCGGGCGCGGACAAGCTGCTCCTGTTGGAGATCGACGTTGGCGACGTCCGTAAGCAAATCGTGGCCGGCATTCGCGCGCATTACCGAGCCGAGGAGCTGGTCGGCCGCCAGATCGTGGTGGTCAACAATCTCGAGCCGGCCGTGATACGCGGCGAGTCGTCAAGTGGCATGCTCCTGGCCGCCACCGACGGCGCCGCGGTCGTCTTATTGCAGCCCGACCGCCAATGCCAGGCCGGGGCGCGCATCAAATAGGCTTGAGGCTTGAGGGGTGAGGCCCGAGCCGTCTTTTACTCAAGCCTCGCCCCTCAAGCCTGATTCCGTCCTACAATTTGATGAGTCGATAATGCGTCTTTTTCTTTAGGAGGTTGCAATGAAGCCAACGGGGAAGTTGTTTGCCGCGGTCACTCTGTTGTTGGTGTCGGGCGGCTGGGTGCTGGCGGACGAGAAGTTTGAGCGTGCGTCGATCTGCTTCGAGCAAAATGCCACCGACGACGATGCCGAAGTCGTGATCGAGGCCAATGGGGGCGATGTGGGTCTGGCGACGATCAACGTCGTTTCGCCCGACGGCCGCACGATCATCAATTTCAAGGCCTCCAACTCCAAGCTGGGTATCCGACATTTTGCCTTCGAATCGCCCGAGCCGAAGAACGACGGCAGCGTTCAGGCCGATTTCCCGGAAGGGGAATACACGTTCACCGGCACGACCGTCACCGGGGTTAAACTGCACGGCAAGGCGGCGCTAAGCCACAAGCTGCCCGAGGTGGCCACTGTCATTCAACCGGCCGCGGACGCCGAGGACGTACCGATCAAAGGACTGGAGATCACCTGGCGCCCCGGAAAGAACCCCGTTGCATACATCGTGGCGATTGAACAGGAGGAGTCGGGCCATGAGGTCACGGCCAGGTTGCCCGGCAATGTGACGCGGTTTGCCGTGCCGGACGGTTTTCTCGCGGCCGGAACGGAATACAAGATCGCCATTGGCACCGTGACGGCCGGCGGAAACAGCTCGTTTGTGGAAACGACCTTTTCGACCGCCAAAAAGGAATAATGCGGCCCGCGCGTGGCGCATGCTCACGCCTGGCGTGAGCATGCCCGCGCTATCGCTCACTGCGGTTGAGCGTGTCAAGATCGGCACGATGAGTCTCGGCGGCAAGCCAGACGGATACGATCGTGACCGCCGCCAGCGTGATCATGTAGAGGGCAACCGGCCACGGTCGTCCGCCGCTCCATTCGATCAGCGCCGTGGCAATCAACGGCGCGACGCCGCCGGCCAACGGTGCCGCAAGCTGGTAGCCGATCGAGGCCCCGGAGAAGCGCACCTCGGTGCCAAACAACTCGGTGAAAAACGCCGCCTGTGGCGCGTACATTGCCGAGTGGATAATGAGCGCCATGGCGATCGCCATCCAAATCATCGTGGTGTCGGCGGTGTCGACCATCCAAAAGAGCGGAAACGCGAAGAATGCTAGCGCCACCGCGCCCGCCAGATAGACCGGACGCCGGCCGGCACGGTCAGATAGGATTCCGAACACCGGGATGGCCGCGAATTGTACGAGCGCGCCAAAGAGCACGGCGTTAAGAATGGTGGCTTCCGCCAGGCCAAGCTGCTTGGTGGCATAGGTGAGCAGGAAGACCGTCAGGATGTAAAAACTGGCGTTCTCGGCCACCCGCGCGCCAATCGCCAACAGCACATTTCGCGGGTATTGGCGGATAACCGTTAAAAACGGCACTCGCACCGCCTTGTTTTGATCGCGGAGCTGCGCAAATAAAGGGCTTTCCAGAATCTGGACCCGAATAAACAGACCGACGCCCAAGAGCACAATTCCCAAGAGAAACGGCACGCGCCATCCCCAACTCAGAAACATGTCGTCAGGCAGGCGCGAAACCAGGTTGAAGACCGCCGTGGCCAGCAGGAGTCCCGCCGGCACGCCGGCCTGCACCCAGCTTGCGTAAAGACCGCGGCGCCCGCGATGGCCGTGCTCGACCGCCATCAGCACGGCGCCACCCCACTCGCCGCCCACGCCAAACCCCTGGACGAATCGCAGCAGCACCAGCAAAGCGGGCGCGATCGCGCCGGCCTGGGCATGCGTCGGCAGGCAGCCGATGAGAAAAGTTGCAATGCCCATCAGCATGAGCGTAGCAACCAGCATCGACTTGCGACCGTGCTTGTCGCCGAAATGACCAAAGACGACCCCGCCCACTGGCCGCGCAAGGAACCCGACCGCGTAGGTCGCAAAGGCGGCCATCGTGCCCGTCAGCGGATCGTACGTCGGGAAGAACAACTGGTTGAAGACCAGCGCCGCCGCGGTTCCGTAGAGAAAGAAATCGTACCACTCGATCGTCGTGCCGATAAAGCTGGCCAGCACGACCCGCGCCACGTTGGGCGCCGGCAATCTGGTTTCGTTCATGCGTCGACTTATAGCGGGCGATGATCGCGCGGACAAGCGAGCGGTCGACAATTACCCGGCTCACGCGGCTTGCGGATCAAGGGTGTCCGTCGCGGTCGCCCAAGCCATCCAGCGCGACCAGGATGACGTGAAAGTCACTGATAATGGCCGTGCATCGGTCACGGTAGCCGCATCAGGAAATCGTCCAGCGCATCCAGGAATTCGCGACTGGGTGGATCGTTGTGATCACCGCCTGGCACGAGCACCAGGCTCTTTGGCTCATTGGCTCGCGCGAACAGGCGCCGCGCGAGATCCACCGGCACAATGGTGTCGGCATCGCCATGACACATCAGCAACGGGCCGTGGTAGCGACCGATCTTGCTCACTGAATCGAGCCGAGTGCGCATCAGGAGCCGAACCGGCAACCAGGGATAATGATACGCGGCGACATCGGGGAGCGATGAGAACGTGTTTTCGAGAATCAACCCGCGAGCGCCGTCCTGCGCTGCCAGGTCGACCATCAGCGCGCCCCCGAGCGATTCGCCGAGCAGCACGATTTGGCTCTCGCTTAAGCTGGCGCGTTTGGCGAGCCACGTCCGAGCGGCGCGCGTGTCGGCCAGCACTCCTTGTTCGTTCGGCCTTCCCTCGCTGCGGCCGTAGCCTCGGTAATCGAAGATCATGATCGTCGCTTGTGTTTGGCGCTGAAAATGACGCAGCAAGTCGATCCGATGACTCAGATTCCCGGCGTTGCCGTGGGCAAAAAGCACGACTGCTGCCGCGTTTTCGCCGGGTACATACCAGCCGTGCAACCGCGTGCCGTCGGCCGACTGGAACCAGGCGTCTTCGAAGCGGAGGTCCCCCGGCTGCCAGTCGCCGGCCGGATAGCGTGCTGGAAAGAATATCAGCGCGTCTTCAAACATCCGCAGCAACAGGATGAACATCAAGGCGAATATCGCCGGCCAACGCACTAACCTCAGCAGGCGGCGAACCGCTCTCGGCAACGGCATGCGAGCTCGGTATTCCGATTGATACTCACGCCGGCACTTCCCGTTTGGAATGGGCCTGGCGCCGACCCTGACGCAGAACGCTCGCTATCCTACCGACGCGCCCCGTTTCGTGCAAAATGAAAGGTCCTCTGCCGCCGATCAGGCCGGTCGGCAATTCGTGGACTGACGTAAAGACACGATGCACACTAACCGACGCGGCGTTGGATGCACCCCGCTGTTCGGTCGCAATTTGCGAGGCGTAGCGCTGATTATGCTGGTCGTCACGGTTGAGCGATTCACTCGGGCAGCGCGGTAGCGGCTGGTCGTTTGGCCAATCGCCACACGTGACCTAGGATTCCTTACTGAGGGGCATCTTGTCTCTCGGCAGGGGAAATGTTGTCGCTACGTGCGCCTATGGCCCGAATCCTTGTAGTCGACGATGAGATTCTGAATCTCGACCTGATGCGTCAGGAGCTGGAGGAGCGGGGTTTCGAGGTTGATACCGCCCAGAGCGCGGCGGAAGCACGCCAACTGCTCGGCGCGCAACTGGCCGACTTGATCATTCTCGATATCCAGATGCCTGGCGAAGACGGCCTGACGTTCTGCCGCCGGCTGAACGAAGATCCGGCCTTCCGGTCGATTCCGGTGATCTTCTGTACCGCGAACTGCTCCGAGGACGAGCAGATTATTTTGGGACTGACGACCGGCGCCGTCGATTATGTGGTCAAGCCGGTGAGCGTGGGCGTTTTGCTGGCGCGGATCAAGATTCAGTTGCAGATTAAGCAGCTACAGGACGAGCTACGGCAGAAGAACTCGCGGCTCGAGGCGCTCTCGGTCACCGATCCGCTCACCGGGCTGCGGAACCGGCGGATGTTGGACGCGGAGCTGGCGCACAATCCGGCCGTGCATCGACATCTGGAGCCGCCCGTCGCCTGCCTGATGGTCGACATCGACCATTTCAAATCGGTCAATGACCGCTTCGGCCATTGCTGCGGCGACTATGTGCTACAGACGATCGCGCGACTGATGCAAATGCGCGGCAGCTCGCACGACCTCTTGGTCCGCTACGGAGGCGACGAGTTCGCCTGCTTTCTTTCGCAAAAGACGGCTGCCGAGGCGCTTGTGGTTGCCGAGCAGATCCGCTGCCAGGTGGCCAGTCATCCCTTGCCCAACGGCCCGCCGGGGCTGAGCGTAACGGTAAGCATCGGATGCGCGACGCAGCAACAGACACAATTGGATCTGCGTGCGCTCATCGAGGTGGCCGACGCGGCGCTCTATGCGGCGAAGAAACAGGGCCGTAACCGCGTGGCGCAATTGCCTTCTCCGGTCTTACCGGGGCCGCGCATCCCGCTTGACCAACAGGTCCCAACGTAGGTCCCACCGACGAGCGACACCTGGCCGCATTGGAACGCCCCCATGCGAAAAATCCTTATCGTGGAAGACAACGCGCTGAACCGCGACCTGCTGACGCAGCTTCTCGAGGACGACTACCGGCTGATCCAGGCGACCAACGGCCCCGAGGGCATTCGGCTGGCCGTCGAGCAAATACCCGACTTGATCCTGATGGACATGGGCCTGCCGGGCATGGACGGCTGGGAGGCCACCCGCGCGGTCAAGGCGGAGGCGGCCTGCCGGCACATACCCGTGGTGGCCGTGACGGCGCACGCGCGGCAGGAAGACCACGAGCGGGCGCTGCGTGCCGGCTGCGACGGCGTCATTACCAAACCGATCGACGAGGAACGGCTCTTTGAGTGCCTGCACGGCCTGCTGGAGTAGCGCGATGCGACGTTTGAGCCTGCGCAAAAAAATTCAGTTCGTCTTTACGAGCGTGCTGTTGTTCGGGCTGGCGATCGCGCTCAGCTCGCTCTTGTCGTTCTCGCGGCTGGAGCGAGACGTGCTTCACTCGCTCGATCGTGAGTCGCGCTCGCTGGGCCAGGCGCACCAGTCGCTGGCGATCGCGGCCGTCGAGCAATCGCGCTGGCGCGGCGCCGTCGATCGCGCGGCGATGAGCGTGTCTCGGATCCGCCAGGTGGGCCTCAAGGGGATGCGCGAGATCCGCCGGCAACGATGGTCGGTGGTTTCGCTGGCGGTCGTGTGCGGATTCGGGGGGCTGGCGATGGTTCGCCTGCTGACCAGCCGGATCATGGCGCCCATCGAGCGCGTGACGCGCGGAGCATGCCGCATCGGCCAGGGTGACCTCGACCACCGCATCGAAATCGACACCGATGACGAGCTGGGCGACTTGGCGCGAGAATTCAACCGCATGGCGGCCGAGGTCGCCACGTCGCGCGCCGAGCTCGATCACAACGTCCAGGTCCGCACTGCCGAGCTGCGCGCCGCCAACGAAGAACTGCGCAAGGCCAGCCGCCTGAAATCCGAATTCCTGGCCAACATGTCGCACGAGCTGCGCACACCCTTGAACTCGATCATCGGGTTTACGCGCATCGTGGCTCGCAAGACCGATGGGGTGATCGACTCGGCGCAGACCGAGAACTTGAAAAAAGTGCTGCACTCGGCGAACCTGCTCTTGGACCAGATCAATGAGATCTTGGACCTGGCCAAGATCGAGGCCGGCCGCGTGACCATCTCGCGCGAGAGCTTCGAGATCGAGCCGTTCTTGAAGGAGCTGGCCGGCACCGTGAAGCCACTGGTCGAGGCGGGCGGCAACTCGCTCACGCTTGACTTCGCTAGCGACTTGGGCGTGGCGACGACCGACCGCGGCAAGCTCCGCCAGATTGTGCTGAACTTGCTCTCCAACGCCTCAAAGTTCACCAAGGGCGGTCGCCTGTGGCTCCGCTGCCGACGCGCGGCGCAAGGCAGACTGCGCATCGAGGTCGAGGACACGGGAATCGGCATCGCGGCCGACCAGCTTGACATCATCTTCGAAGAGTTCCGCCAGGCCGATGGTTCGACCTCGCGCGAATACGGCGGCACCGGGCTGGGGCTCTCCATCGCCAAGCGGCTCACCGAAATGCTCGGCGGGCGCGTCGAGGTCCGCAGCACGCCGAGCATCGGCAGCATGTTTGCGATTGAATTGCCGATCAAGCCGCTGGCCGAGCTCGACACTTCGCAGCCGTGCGATGAACAGCCGTCGCTGGACGTGCCGCCGGTCGCGGACGAGCCGCGGAGGCCGGTCGTCTTGCACATCGACGACGATCCGCACGCGCTTTACCTGGTCAAGGAGGAGCTGAAAGACGCTAACTACGAAGTGGTTGGAGTGCGAAACGGCATGGAAGGCATCGTGCTGGCTCGCCGCCTGCAACCCGCCTGCATTCTCTTGGACGTCATGCTGCCGGCCATGGACGGCTGGGACATCATCGCCGAGCTGAAGCGCGACCCGGCCACCTCGGCCATCCCCGTCGTCTTTCTCAGCATGGTCGAGAACCAGGCACTCGGCAAGAGCATGGGCGCCAGCGCCTACCTGCTCAAGCCGGTCACCGGCGAAACGATCCTGGGAACGCTGGAGCGCGTGACCGAGGAATCGAGCCGATCGTCCCAAGGCTCGCTGTCCCCTGCTACAGCGGACGATACGCTACTCGCCGCTTCCTCGCGCTAGTCGCGATACACCGCGAGCCTCCGGGTATATCCCGGAGGTCCGTCCACGTGCGGCGCGGCTGAAGCAAGCTATCTCGCCGTAGCAGGCATGCTCCGCATGCCGTAGCCAGCGCCGCCAACCAGGTGAATTCCGCGATGCGTTTCGTTTAACCTTTCGGCAGCGCGCTACGGCACGCGGAGCGTGCCTGCTACAAATTCGCTGCGTCAACCGCCGAGCGCCTTCGCCACGGTCTCAACCAACTCCTCCTGCTTGATATTGGCCGCCACGATCGTGCCGTCCGGGCCGATCACGAACAGCCGCGGCGCCTGCGATGCTCAAAAAGCCCTTAATGCGGCTAAAGGACCCCAATATGTGCACGGCGCGTTACGGGTGGTCAAGTGCCGATTGAAGTGCGGCCTTGATCTGCTGGCCGCGCAAGTTCTTGGCAATGACCTTGCCGTCGGGACTGATGAGGAAAATGGCCGGAATGCCGCGAACTCCGAACCTGTAGGGCACAGCGGTGGTGGACCATTCACCTAGATGCACCTGAGTCCAATCCAGTCCGTTATCTTTGGCGAACCGCGCGGCAGCTTCGGCGCGTGCATCGAGCGAGAGGCCGACCATGACGAGCCGATTGTCCTGTGCGTACGCCTGGCGAATCTCCTTCAAGAATGGGAATTCGGCGCGGCAGGGGCCGCACCAGGTGGCCCAAAAGTCCATGAGCACGAAATGGCCACGATGGGCGTCGAGGCTGAATCGCTGCCCGTCGATCGTGGTACCTTCAACAGTCGGAACAGAATCTCCGATTTCGAGAGACTGGTAGATCGCTGCATCGATTTCCCCCAGATCGAGTGGTTCATCGCTGCGCCCGCCAGGCATGTCAGGTATGATGAATTCTCGGCCCGCAGCACCAATGGCCTCGCCAGCGCGTCCGGGGGTGTAGAGTCGAACGCTCAGTCGATACTCACCCGAGGGCACGTCATCGGCGCGGAATGACCCGTCGGAGTCGACGCGGAAATAGCTGCTTCGGCTTTTTTCGATGTCGATTCGCTCAATGAGCCCCACGGGATCCTGACTGAAATCGAAGGGCGCATCGGTAATGGGTGGTACGACGATACGGCCGACAACCGGACGGCCGAGGCCGCCGATGTCGAGCGACTTGGTTTCGCCGGCGGCGATTTCGACATCGGTGTGACCGGTGCGCCTGAATGAGAACGTCTTGTCGGCGTGACGAATCATCAATTCGCGACCGACCGTACCAGCGCCGGGGATGACGCGCTCGAAGACGTAACGGCCCTCTGGGTTGGTCTGAACTCGGTACTGATCATCAACCGGCGTGATGGAATTCGCGGTTCCGCTGCGAGAAAACCCGACCAGCTCGCCGCTTCCGGGTTGATCGCCAATGCGTAAGGTCCCCTCAAGGCGTCCCCAAGGCGCAAGGTGGATTTCAGAAACGCCTGCCACATTGCGCGAAGTCACTTCAGCGTAACCCGAGTCGTGAAGAGCGACGAGAACATAGTCATCAGGCAGCGGCGTGAAAAAAAACGCACCATTGGAGTCCGTCCGAATTGCGCCGACGTCTCGTGGATTCATGAGTCGGCCATTGGAGATGTCCTCGCGGCGGTCGCGCGTGGCGAGCACAACGTCGGCATCATGGGCAGGACTGCCGTCGGGACAGACTACGATGCCTTGGACGTTCGCTCCCTTGACGAGCCGGAATTCCAGCTCCTGAGTTCCATCACTGGCCTTGATGTGCTGTGACTCGGCCGGTAGATACCCGGTTGCCTCGATGCGGAGTCGATGACTTTCTCTGGGGTAGGTGAATCGAAAGGTAAAACGACCATCGACAAACTCGCTCATATCGCCGCGCATCCAATCAGTCTTGATTCCTCCCGCCAGACTGTCATATCCGTATCCTGGAATCACGCGAAACTTCGCGACGGGTCTACCTGTGTCGGCGGCCACCACGGAACCGCGAACCACCAGCGGTTCCGACAGTTCGATGATGTGTTCGGTGTAACGATTCACGGTCGTCGAAGTGATCTTGGTGGTTTTTCGGGAGTCGATTAGGGTTTGGCCATCATGGCCGAGCCCACGCAGACACGATGTTCGCGATGCGGGAAACTGGAAGCCCGCGTGCGGGAATTGGAAGCCCAGTTGGCAGCGTTGCGGAAGAACTCGTCCAACTCGTCGAAGCCCCCCTCCAGCGATATCGTCAAGCCGCCGAAGCCACCGACTCGCGGCCGTCCACGAAAGCGGAAACGCGGCGGGCAACCGGGACACCCCCGG
>Ga0187892_10000276_pt1 | contig 136955 bp, 129 predicted proteins | sample MA1701073metaG_FD_139345 | JGI IMG/M metagenome (GOLD analysis project Ga0187892, IMG submission 139345) | Bio-ooze microbial communities from a basaltic lava cave in the Kipuka Kanohina Cave System on the Island of Hawaii, USA - MA170107-3 metaG ... | reverse complement strand
CGCGCAGGCGCCACGCGCGCGCAGGCCCCTCCTCCGTCGCCGGCGCGGGGGGCAGGCCCCCGCGAGCGCCATAGGCCACGGTCTCGAGGAAGGGCTGGCTCGCGAGCAGTGCGGGCTCCACCGCCACCTGCGGCGCGTGGGCGCGCTCGACCGGGAAGCCCCCGAACTCGAGCAGCGCCTTCTTGCGCGTGAGCGCAAAGGTCCCCGACTCGGCCCGCAGCGCCAGCAGATAGGGCGAGGCGACGAGCAGGGTCGCCGCGCCGAGGGCCCCGGCGAGAGCCGCGGCCGCCCGCGGACTCCCCCGGCGCCGGAGGCCCCCGCCCGCGGCCAGGAGCCCGCCGGCCAGGGCGATCCCGAGCCCCTCGGGCCGCGTCAGGTAGGCGAGCCCGCAGAAGAGACCCGCCGCCGCCGCGTGGCGGGCCCTGCCCGTGCGCAGCCCCTTCCACAGGGAGGTCGCGCCCGCGAGGAAGAGCGCCAGGTAGAGGCCATCGCTCATCACGTCGGAGGAGTAGGCCACGGCGTAGGGGTGGACGGCCAGGAGCGCGGCGCCGGTGGCCGCCGCCGTCCGACCCGCGGCATCGCGCAGGAAGGCGTGCAGCAGGGCCACCGAGGCCGCCCCCGCGACCACCGACACCAGGGCCGCCGCATCCTCCCAGGGGAGCGCGGGCGCGAGGGCGTGGGTCCCCGCGATGGCCAGCGGATAGAGCGGGTGGTAGGGATGGGCGAGGGCCGCCCGCCACTCGCCGGCGGCGAAGAGCTGGGCCAGGCCGAGGAAGACGGGGCCGTCGTTGTAGAGGGCCACCGTGCGCTCCCAGGCCAGCCAGCGCAGCGCGGCCGCGGCGGCCACGAGGGCGGCCAGGAGGGCTGCCTCGCCGCGCCCGCTGGCGCCCGGCCCCCGCCCCTCCGCCATGCCTCGCCGCCTCCGTCCCTGGACGCTTCGCTCGGCTGCGCCTCGCTGCGCGGCCTTCGGCCTTGCCTCGTCGTTCTTCGCTCGGCTGCGCCTCGCTGCGCGGCCTTCGGCCTTGCCTCGTCGTTCTTCGCTCGGCTGCGCCCGGCCCGGGGCTGGTTCGGGGGGAACCCTCCCTATCGGCAGATCCCCGCCCGATCTTCGCGCTCTCTCTCCGGCCCCGGGGCGGCGCTAGGCGGTTCTCCGGAGGTCCACCTCCACCTCCTCGCGCAGCTCATCCAGGAAACCCGGCAGGGCCGAGGTCACGCGGCTCCAGTTGGGGATCTGGGGCTTCCCCATGGGATCCGCCACGAAGGTGAGCCCCGCCGCCCGCAGGGCGCGGGAGAAGGTCTCCACCGCCAGCTCCTCCTCGTGGCGGTCGAAGACGAGGCCGTTCAGGGCCGCGTCGTCGCTGTAGGAGGCGATCGCGTCCTGGGCCGTGCGCACGTAGGCCGCCGTCAGCGTGTTCAGGAAGCCGGACTCGAATTCGACCCCGTAGCTCGCGAGGTTGCGGATCAGCGAGGAGGCGATGTCGAAGACCATCCGGTGGAGGCCCCGGCTCGCGTCGTGCTCCGAGAGCTCCTGGTGCCGGTGGTCGTAGTTCTCGGTGAGCTCCACCTGGCAGATGCGCTTGAGCGAGCAGTTGCGGTAGACCTCGACCAGCATGCCCACCTCGAGCCCCCAGTCGGCCGGGATCCGGTTGATGCGGGCCTGGTCGGTCGTGAGCGAGCACTCGCCGGCCAGCGGGTAGCGGAAGGAGTCCAGGTACTCGAGCAGCGGCAGGGAGCCCAGCACCGCCTTCATGGCGCGCAAGAGCGGCGTGACGAAGAGGCGGGTCGCGCGGCCGTAGAAGCGGTCGGTCACGCGGGCGTAGAAGCCCTTCGCGAACTCGTAGTTCAGGTTGGGGCTCGCCGTCGGGTAGCAGAGCCGCGCCAGGAGCCCGCGCTGGTAGTCGCGGATGTCGCAGTCGTGGACCGCGATCACGCGGGCCTCGCCGGCGGCCAGCACGTAGCCGTAGGCGAGCCAGGTCGCGCGGCCCTTGCCGTCCTCGCCGGGGTCGAGCCCCTCCTCGCGCAGGCTCGCGAGCAGCGCCTGCACGCGCGGGCCGCTGTTCCAGAGCAGCACGGGGGGCCCGCCCGAAAGGGTGCGCACCCCGTCGAAGAAGGCGCGCATCTCCTCGTAATCGCCCCGGTCCTCGCTGCCGGAGACGCTCACCACGATCTGGCGCAGGTAGCGGACCCCGCGCAGCGCCTCCACGATCCCCTTGAGACCGGGCCCCCGCAGCTCGGAGAAGAGGCAGGGCAGCACCAGCGCGACGGGGCGGGTGGGGCTGTAGCGGAGCAGCTCGTGCTCCATGCCGGCGATCCGCTCGGACCCCAGGCGGTGGAGCGTGGTGATCGCCCCCCCCTGGTGGAAGTCCGCCATACCCGGGGACTGTAGGGGACGGGTCCGCGATTTCCACGGGCGCCGGCTCGGGCGTAGCCCCGGAGGCGGCCGGGAGGCCCGCGGCGCCGGGGCCGCTAGAAGGGGGCCTCGACGCCCACCATCTCCTCCAGCAGGCGCAGGGCCTCCGGCTCGATCTCCACGAACTCGATGGCCACCTCCGTGGTGATCGGATCGAGCTCCGTCGCCCAGACCACGTTCCCCGCCGCCACCACCGTGCGGTCGCCCACGTTGAAGCTCACGCGCAGGACGTCGCCCAGGTTGATCTCGCAGCCGACCGCCTCGAAGCGGATGCCGCCCACCGAGAGGTTGCGGCTCACGCCCAGCAGATCGCGCGCGTCGACCGGCGCGAAGGAGATCACCTGGTCGGTGGCGATGCGCGCGTACTTGCGGCGATCGCTGCTCTTCACGGGCTCCATGGGTCGACCGGTAGCCGGGGAGGCACTTGGCCTCTTCGGCTCGCGCTCGACCTCGCTTGAGGCCCGGAGCGGAAATCCCTTCAGCGGGGAGGGGTGAAGAGCTCGAGCTGCCGGTCGCCCTCCCCCGCGCGCTCGATCCGGCCGAGCTGGAGGCCCAGGCTGCGCACCGGCTGGGAGCCGGCCTGGGTGCGGGAGAGCAGCGCGAGGGCGGCGGCGTGGAGCGCGCCCGCCGCCGGCCCGGGTCCGGGCAGCGCCTGGCTGCGGCTCACGCGCGACTGGTCGCCGTAGCGCACCTTGAGGGTCAGCCGGCCCGCCCGCAGGCCCTGGAGGCGCAGCTCGCTCTCGAGCTCGCGCCCGAGCTCGCGCAGCTGGTCGGAGAGCACGCCGAGGTCGACGGACTCCTGCCGGATGGTGGCCTCGCGGGAGAGGCTCTTCGGATGGGCCGCGGCCCGCACCGGCGCGTCGTCCTCGCCGCAGGCCAGCGCGTGGATGCGGAGCCCGTGGCTCCCGAGGGCACCCTGGAGGCGGTCGCGCCCCAGGGCCACGACGTCGCCGATCGTGCGGGCGCCGAGCTCCGCCAGCACCCCCGCCGTCTTCTGGCCGACGCCCTCCAGGCGGGTCAGGGGCAGCGGGCCCAGGAAGGCCGCCTCCTCGCCGGGTCCGATGCGGCGCACGCCGCCCTCCCCCGCCTCGGCGGCGGCCAGGCGCGCCAGCAGCTTTCCCGGCGCGATCCCCGCCCGCAGCGCGAGGCCGAGCTCCTCGCGGGCGCGCCCGGCCACCGCGGCGAAGGCGCGCTCGGGCTCCGCCTCGGCGGCGGCGAGCTCGGCCCAGGCAGCGCCCAGGCCCAGCGGCTCCAGGCGCGGGAAGCCGGCGCGCAGGCAGGCCAGGAGCCGCCGCGCGACCTCGCGATAGCGGCGCATGTCGGTGCGCACCGCCCGCGCGCGCGGGCACAGCCGCAGCGCCTCCCCGACGGGCATGTCGAGGGCCACGCCGGCCGCGAGCGCGTCGGGCGTGGCGGACTGCACGAGCCCGCGCTTGCGCGGGTCGCCGCCCACGATGACCGGGCGCTTCGCGAGCGCCGGGTCATCCGCGCGCTCGACCATGGCGTAGAAGCACGGCACCTCGGCGAAGAGCACGCTGCGCCGCATCAGCCCGACCCGGGCTCGGGGGGCTCGAGCACCAGGCGCGCGACGCTCGCCTCCTCCACCAGCAGCGGGCTCGTCGCGAGCAGCGCCGGCCGCCCCTCGAGCCAGCGCTCGATCCCGCCGGCGTAGTCGGGGTGGCGCGGGTGCTCGGATTGGCCGGGCGCCAGCGAGAAGAGGGCCTCGTCGAGGGCGCTGGTGTCGATGGCGAAGCGGAAGGTGGAAGCGACGCGCACCGCGAAGCGGCTCCCCGCCAGGTACTCGGCCGCGTTGATGGTCTGGCCATCGCCGCCGTAGGGGAAGGGGCCGAGCTCGGCGCGCTGGGCCAGGCGCCGCAGCGGCGGGCCGAAGGGCTCGAAGCGCAGCGGGTGGAGGCGTCCCCAGGACCACTTGCCGCGGTTCGGTCCCAGGCGGAACGAGAGCTGGAACCAGGTCTCGCGCAGGCAGCTGCGCGCCGCCTCGGCCACCGCCGCGGGCTCCTTCCAGGTGCCGTCGGTCGCCCCGGCGGCGGCGGCGGTGAGCATTTCGAGCACCACCGCCTCGGGGTCCGCCTGGGGCAGGGCCAGGTAGCGCTTCATGAGGTCCGGGCCGAGCACGCCCTCCAGGAGCTTCTCGGTCAGGCGCTCCAGGTAGACGTGGTAGGCCGCCGAGCCGACGCTCCAGGCGCCGGCCCGCCCGTCCCAGTCGCGCAGCAGGGCCAGCACCTCGCGGGCCTCGCCGCTCAGGGGCTCGGCGGACGCGGCCAGCTCGTTCACCCGGGCCACCACCTCGAGGGCCCGCGGGCTCCCGACGTCGGTCTGGAGGCGCGCGACCTGCCGCAGCGAGAGGGGGCCCCGCGCGGACTCGGCGCGCAGCAGCTCGTCGATGCGCGCGGCGCGCTCGCCGCTGCGCCAGAGCCACTCGATGGGCGACGCCGCCGCGGCCTGGGCCAGGGGGTTGTCCGCCGCGATGACCCAGCCGGTGGCCTTGTCGAGCCGCAGGCGCGGCAGCTCCGGGAAGGCCACCGGCCCGGCCCACTCGTAGACGCGCGCCCGGCCGGGGAGCGGCACCAGGCTCTCGGGGATCTGGCGGCGCGGGATCCAGCCGGCCACCTGGACGCCGAGGGCGCCCGTCGCGTCGGCGTAGACCACCGCGAGCGGGGGCTCCGCGTGGCGGCCCAGGGCCTTCACCAGCTCCTCGGCGCCGCGCGCCCGCGCCACCCCGAGAAAGGCCTCGAGGCTGCCCGCCCCGTCGGCCTCGGCGCCGGCCCAGGCGATCGAGAGGGGCCGCCGGCCGGGACCCACGAGCCCCTGGATCAGGGGCCCGTGCCGGGTGGCCTTTACCCGGAGCGTCTCCTCGCTCCCGCCGCGCACGCGGATCCGCTCCACGCGCTCCGCCAGGGCGCGCCAGCCCTTGCCATCGTGGTAGAGGCCCGGATCGGTCTCGTGGAGGGTCTCCTCGTAGAGGTCCGTGGTCACGGCGCGCGCGTGGGTGGTGGCCCAGGCCACCCGGCGGTTGGCGCCGGTCCAGACCAGCGGGAGCCCGGGGATCGTGGCGCCCGCCACATCCAGATCCCCGCCGCGCAGGTGCGCCACGTAGAGGTAGGGCGGCGCGGTGGGGGCCAGGTGGGCGTCCGCCACCAGGATCGGGAGCCCGCTCTGGGTGTGCGCGCCCGCCACGGCCCAGGCGCTGCTCCCGACGGCGCGGCCCTCGAGCTGCGCCGCCCGGCGCAGGGGATCCGGCACGAGCTCGGCGACCGCGCGGGGCCCGGGCCCGACCCACCCCGCCACCCTCCCCCCCGCCCCCGCGGCCTCGCGGGGGAAGAAGGGGGCCGCGCCGAAGCGGCCCAGGTGCTCGATCAGGTCCGCCAGCACGAGGCCCACGTCGAGGCTCCCCGAGAGGCCCCAGGCGTAGAGCTTGAGGATCGCGAGGGAGTCGCTCGGGGCCCAGTCCTCGAGGGGCACCGGGAGGCCGCCGAGGGCGAGGGGCGGCGCGCCCTGGCCGCGGCGCAGCCGCTCGATGCGCGCGTTCACGCCCCGGGTGTAGGCGTCGAGGAGCCGGCGCGGCCCCGGGGCCAGGCGCGCGTACTCGACCTCCGCCAGGCCGGCCAGGTCGAGCACGCGGGCCAGGCGGTCCGCGGGCAGCTGCCCCGGCCCGGCGATCTCGGCGCTGCGCCCGCGGGCCGTCCTCACCAGCCAGAGCATCTGCGCCAGCCGGTCCTGGGCATGGGCAAAGCCCAGCCCGAAGAAGGCGTCGGCCTCGCTGGCGGCCTCCACGTGGGGCACACCGTGCCGGTCGCGGAAGATCTCGAGGGGCGCCGCGAGGCCCCGCACCGGCAGGCGCCCGGCCACGGTCGGGAAGGCGGTGCGCGCCGCCGAGCGGGCTTGCAGGCTGCGGGCCACCAGGCCCGCCGCGACCCCCACGGCCAGCACCAGGCCCGCGACCGCGGCGAGCGGCGCCCGGCCGCGCCGGCGACGGCGCTGGCCGAAGCCCGTGGTCACGGCCCGACCCGCTCCAGGAGCACGACGGCGAGGGCGTGGCTGCGGCTGCGCCCCACCGAGAGGTGGGCCCGGACCCGGCCGTGGCGCGCCGCGATCTCGGCCACCCGGCCGTGCAGGCGCAGGTCGAGCAGGTCCGGCGCGGTCCCCGGGCGCCGCTCCACCTCGATGTCCACCCAGCGCACCCCCCGGGCCCAGCCCGTGCCGACGGCCTTCATCAGCGCCTCCTTCGCCGCGAAGCGGATCGCGAAGTGGGGCGCCGCGCGACCCCGGCTGCGGCAGCTCTCGATCTCCCCGGCCGTGAACACGCGGCGCTCGAAGCGCTCTCCTCTTCGGCCGAGCGCCCGCTCGATCCGAGCGATCTCCACCACGTCGATCCCGCTGCCGACGAGCACGGCACCCCCGACGCGGCAGAGGGTAGCGATTGCCCTCCCGCCCCCGAACGGGATTCTGGCGCCCCCGCGGGCGGGTCGGTAAGCTGCGGCCCTCCCCCAAAGCTCCGGAGGCGGCGCATGGGCACCCCCGTAGGCATCAACGGCTTCGGGCGCATCGGCCGGCTGGTCTTCCGCGCGGCCCGGGGCAAGGGCCTCGACTTCGTCGGGATCAACGACCTGACCGACGCCCGCACCCTGGCCCACCTGCTCAAGTACGATTCGGTCCACGGGCGCTATCCGGGGAGCGTCGAGGCCGGCGAGGGGGCGATCGTGGTGGACGGCCGGGCCATCCCGGTCCACGCCGAGCGCGACCCGGCCCGCCTGCCCTGGAAGAAGCTCGGCGCCCGGCTCGTGATCGAGTCCACCGGGCACTTCACCGACCGCGAAGGGGCCGGCAAGCACCTGGCCGCAGGGGCCGAGCGGGTCATCATCAGCGCCCCCGCCAAGGATCCCGACGTGACGATCGTGCTCGGGGTCAACACCGGTGCCTACGACCCGGCGAAGCATCGCATCGTGTCGAACGCCTCCTGCACCACGAACTGCCTGGGCCCGGTGGCCAAGGTCCTCCAGGACCGCTTCGGGATCGAGGCGGGCTGGATGACCACGATCCACGCCTACACCAACGACCAGGTGACCCTCGACTTCCCCCACAAGGACCTGCGCCGGGCCCGCGCCGCCGGGCTCTCCATGATCCCCACCAGCACCGGCGCGGCGAAAGCCATCGGGCTCGTGCTGCCGGAGCTCGAGGGCAGGCTCGACGGCTACGCCATGCGGGTCCCCACCTCCGACGTCTCGGTGGTCGACCTCTCGGTCTCCCTGAAGCGCCCGACCGACGCCGCCGGCATCAACGCCGCGATGCAGGAGGCGGCCCGGGGACCGCTCAAGGGGATCCTCGAGGTGAGCGACGAACCCCTGGTCTCCGTGGACTTTCTCGGGAACCCGCACTCCTCCATCCTGGACGCCCCGAGCACGCGGGTCCTGGGGGGCCGCTTCGCCAAGCTCCTGGCCTGGTACGACAACGAGTGGGGCTACTCGAGCCGGGTCGTCGACCTCGCGCTCCACATGGGCTCCTGACCGCCGGTGGCCGCGCGGCGCCTGGCGGAGCTCCTGGCGGACGGGGTGCGCGGCCAGCGCGTGCTGGTGCGCGCGGACCTGAACGTCCCGCTCCGGGACGGCGCCATCCGCGACGACACGCGCATCCGGGCCTCGCTCCCCACCCTGCGCCGGCTGGCCGACGCGGGGGCCCGCGTGATCGTGGCCTCGCACCTGGGGAGGCCCGGGGGCCAGCGCCGGCCCGAGCTCAGCCTGCGCCCGCTGGCGCCGCGCCTGGCCGAGCTCCTGGAGCGCGGCGTCTCCTTCTGCGAGGACTGCGTGGGCGAGCCGGCGCGGGCCGCCGTGGCCGAACTCGGCCCGGGCGGGCTGCTCCTGCTGGAGAACCTGCGCTTCCACGCCGGCGAAGAGGAGAACGACCCGGACTTCTGCCGGGCCCTGGCGGCCCTGGCGGACGCCTACGTGAACGATGCCTTCGGCACCGCCCACCGCGCCCACGCCTCCACCGAGGGAGTGGCGCGGCTCCTGGCGCGGGTCGCGGCCGGGGATCTCCTGGCCTCGGAGCTCCAGCACCTGCGGGCGGTGCTCGAGCCCGCGCGACCGCTTCTCGTGGTGCTCGGGGGCGCCAAGGTGTCCGACAAGCTCGGCGTGCTCCACGCGCTCGCCCCCCGCGCCGACGCCCTCGCCATCGGCGGCGCCATGGCGTACACCTTCCTCGCCAGCCGGGGCGAGCCCGTGGGGGCCTCGCGGGTCGAGCCGGAGCGCCTGGAGGACGCCCGGCGCGTGATGCGGAGCGCCGAGCAGGCCGGCCACCGGCTGCTCCTCCCCGAGGACCACCGGGTGGCCGAGCGGCTGGCCGCGGATGCGCCGAGCCGGGTGGTGCGCGCGATCCCGGAGGGCTGGCTCGGCGTCGACATCGGCCCCGCGACCGCCCGCCGCTACGCGGAGGAGGCGCGCCGCGCCCGCACCGTGTTCTGGAATGGCCCGATGGGGGTCTTCGAGATGGAGCCCTTCGCCGCCGGCACCCGCGCGCTGGCCCGGGCGCTGGCCGAGAGCCGGGGGACGACCGTGGTGGGCGGAGGCGACTCGCTGGCCGCCGTGAACCAGCTGGGCCTCGGCCCCCGCATGACCCACCTCTCGACGGGGGGCGGCGCCTCGCTCGAGTTCATCCAGGGGCTCGCGCTCCCCGGCGTCGCCGCCCTGGAGCGCTGACGTGCGCCGGCCGCTGGTCGCCGCGAACTGGAAGATGAACAAGACGGCCGGCGAGGCCCAGGCCTTCGTGGAGGCCTTCCTCCCCCAGCTGGCCGACGCGGCGGGCGTCGAGGTGGTACTCGCGCCGCCCTTCACGGCGCTCGAGCGCGTCGCGCGGGCGCTGGCCGGCTCCCCCGTGGCGCTGGCGGCCCAGGACGTCTGCCCGGAGCCGGAGGGGGCCTTCACCGGGGCGGTGGCGGCCCGCATGCTGGCGGAGCTCGGCTGCGCCTACGGCATCGTCGGCCACAGCGAACGCCGCAGCCTCTTCGGCGAGGACGACGAGCTCGTGGCGCGCAAGGCGGCGGCGCTCTTCTCGCACCGGATCCGCCCCATCGTGTGCGTGGGCGAGAGCCTCGCGGAACGCGAGGCGGAGCGGACCTTCGAGGTGGTGGGCCGCCAGCTCGAGGGCAGCCTGGCCCTCGTCCCCGAGTCGCGGGCCAGCGAGCTGGTGGTGGCCTACGAGCCGGTCTGGGCGATCGGCACCGGGCGCAGCGCCACCCCGGAGCTGGCCCAGCAGGTGCACGGCTTCATCCGCCAGCGGCTGGCCGGGCGCTTCGGCGCGGCGAGCGCGCGCATCCGGATCCAGTACGGCGGCTCCGTCAAGCCGGAGAACGCAGGCGCCCTGATGGAGCAGCCCGACATCGACGGCGCCCTGGTGGGCGGCGCCAGCCTGGATCCGCGATCCTTCGCCCGCATCGTTCACTTCGACCCGGTCGACCGGCAGGGAGCTTCTGCATGACCACCTTTCTGACCGCGCTCCACGTCCTCGTCTGCGTCTTCATGATCATCGTGATCCTGCTCCAGCGCGGCCGCGGCGCCGAGATCGGCGCCGTCTTCGGCGGCGGCGCGAGCTCCACGGTCTTCGGGAGCCGCGGCGCGGGCAACTTCCTGACCAAGCTCACCACCGCCTCGGCGATCCTCTTCATGGTGACGAGCCTCGCGCTCTCCTACCTGGTGTCCGCCCGGGGTGGCGAGCGGCTCTTCGAAGGGGACGTCCCGGCGGAGGCCGCCGCGCCGGGGCCGGGCTTCGAGGAGGTGGGAACGGTTCCCGCCGAAGCGGCGGGGGCGGCGGAAGCAGCCGGCGCGCCCGCGCCCCCCGAGCCCGCCCCCGAGTGAACGCGAGCCCGAGGCAGGCGAGCGCGGCCCACGGGGCCGGGTGCGCTTTCTCGCGCGCGCGGCGTCCGGTATGCTCGGCGTCGCCCGGGCGCGCTCTGCGGCAGTGGCGGAATTGGTAGACGCACCAGCTTGAGGGGCTGGCGGGGGCAACCCCGTGGAGGTTCGAATCCTCTCTGCCGCACCCGCGCCGCGCGCCCTCGTCCCCGGTCCGCGGGCGCGCCGGATCCCGCGAATCCTCCCGCAATGTCTCCCGCATGCTGGCACCCCGCTCCCTCGCACTCGCCCGCGCGCTCCTCGCCCTCCCGCTCTGCGGGCTCGGGGGCTGCGGTCTGCGCGGCGACCCGGAGCCGCCCCCGCCCGATCCCGCCAGTCGCCGCAGCCTCTCTCAGGGCGAGGTCGTGGGGTTCGCGGGCGAGGACGGCGCCCACGCCTGGCTCGGCCTCCCCTTCGCGGAGCCGCCCACCGGCGAGCTGCGCTGGCGGGCGCCGCGCCCGCCCGACGCCTGGAGCGGGACCCGGGAGGCCCTCCGGTTCGGCGCCTCCTGCGTGCAGTTCGCCGGCGCGACCGGAGCCCGCGACGGCGCCCGCGCGGGCGAGCCCACCGGGAGCGAGGACTGCCTGAGCCTCAACGTCTTCGCCCCCCGCTTCGCGCCCGACGCCGTGCCGCGCGGCGAAGCGCGCCTCCCGGTCATGGTCTTCCTCCACGGCGGCGGCAACAGCATCGGCGACGCCACCCCCTACGACGGGGGCCTGCTGGCCGCGTCCCAGCGCGTGGTGGTGGTGACCCTGCACTACCGCCTGGGCGCCTTCGGCTGGTTCTCGCACCCGGCCCTGCGAACCCCGGGAACCAGCGCGGACGACGCCTCGGGCAACTACGGCACCCTCGACGCGATCCGCGCCCTCGAGTGGCTGCGCGACAACGCCTCGGCCTTCGGCGGCGATCCGGGCCGCGTGCTCGTCTTCGGCGAGTCGGCGGGCGGCAGCGACACCTTCGCGCTGCTCCTCTCGCCCCGGGCGAACGGGCTCTTCCAGCGCGCCATCGTGGAGAGCGGAAGCGCCTCGACGATGACGCGGGCCGAGGCGGAGCACTTCGCCGACGACCCGGAGGCGCCCGGGCACCCGGGGAGCTCGAACGAGGTGATCGCGAAGCTCCTGGTGCGGAGCGGGCGCGCCGGGAACCGCGCCGATGCGAAGCGGCTCCTGGCCGCGCTGGCGCCGGAGGACCTGGCGGCCCTGCTGCGCCGCACGCCGGCGGTCGAGATCCTGACGCTCTACGACGGCAGCGGCCTCGCCGGCATGTACGCGGCGCCGGAGCTGATCCGGGACGGCGCCGTGCTGCCCGACCTCGATCCCCTCGCGGCCTTCGAGCAGGGCCGCGCCAACGCGGTCCCCGTGATCCTGGGGACGAACCGCGACGAGGCGAAGCTCTTCCTGCTCTTCGGCTCGCCCTACGTGACGCGGCTCTTCGGGCTGCCCCTGTGGCTGAACGCGCCGGACCTCTACGAGGCCAGCGCGGAGGTCGCGAGCCTCTTGTGGAAGGTCCGCGGCGTCGACGCCCCGGCGCGCGCGCTGCGGGCGGCGCAGGGGGAGAGCGTCTACGCCTACCGCTTCGACTGGGACGAGGAGCCGCGCTGGCCCGGCCTCGACCTGCCCCGCATGCTGGGCGCCGCCCACGGGCTCGAGATCCCCTTCGTCTTCGGCTGGCTCTCGCTGGGACCCGCGACGCGCCTGGTCTTCCGCGCCGGGGGACGCGAGGCGAACGAGGAGCTCTCGCGCGCGATGATGTCCTACTGGAGCGAGCTGGCCTACGCCGGGAGCCCCGGGCGCGGCCGCAGCGGCGACCTGCCGAGCTGGCAGCCCTGGGGCGCGGGCGCGGGGGAGCCGCGGTTCCTGCGGCTCGATACCGACGCCGGCGGCGGCCTGCGCATGTCCAGCGAGGAGCTCACGCGGGAGCTGGTCCTGGCCCGGGTGGCCCGCGACCCGCGTCTGCCGGGGCCCCGCGAGCGCTGCGAGGTGTATCGCTCCCTGGTGGGCCGGGGCGGGGAGCTCGGCGCGCAGGAGTACGCGTCGATCGAGGGCGGTGCCTGCGCGGCCTTCCCCTTGGACGCCACCCCCGGGGCGCGCTGAAGGGCCCGGCGGCGCCGCAACCTCCTCGGCACCCCGGGGTTTGGAAGGGACAGGCGGACGCGCCTCCGGGCCGGCGCCGCCCGGAGGGAGATGCGATGCCGCATGCTGCGCTGCGGGCCCTGGCCGGGGCCCTGCTCCTCGCACCCGGCGGGCTCCTCGCGCCCGGGGCCACCGCCCAGACCTCCTTCGTCGCCTTCGAGAGCGGGCCCGTGCGGCCCCTCGCCCTCTCGCCCTCGCGGGACCGCCTCTTCGCCGTGAACACGCCCGACGCGCGCCTGGAGATCTTCGCCGTGACGCCGAGCGGGCTGGTCCACGAGGGCTCGGTCCCGGTCGGGCTCGAGCCCGTGGCGGTGGCGGCCCGCAGCGACGCCGAGGTCTGGGTGGTGAACCACCTCTCGGACAGCGTGAGCGTGGTGCAGCTCGCCGACCCGCCCCGCGTCGCGCGCACGCTCTTCGTGGGCGACGAGCCCCAGGACATCGTCTTCGCCGGGCCGGGTGGCGGGCGCGCCTTCGTCACCAGCGCCCACCGCGGGGCGGCCTCGCCGACGCCGCGCGGCGAGTTCCGCACGCCCGGCGCCGGGCGCGCGGACGTCTGGGTCTTCGACGCGGCGGATCCCGGGGCGGGGCCCGGGGGCGAGCCGCTCGCCGTGCTCACCCTCTTCGGCGACAAGCCGCGCGGGCTCGCGGCGAGCCCCGACGGGAGCGTCGTCTACGCCGCGGTCTTCCGCTCCGGAAACCGCACGACCAGCGTGAGCGGCGCGCTCGTGTGCGATGGCGGCGCCGGCGCCTCCCCCTGTCCCGGCGACGGCGTCCGCATGCCCGGCGGCCTCCCGGCGGGCTTCCTGCCCGGCGGGCTCCCGGCTCCGAACCAGAACCACGCGGGCGTCCCCGCGCCCGAGACCGGCCTCATCGTGCGCTTCGACGAGGCGGCCGGCGAGTGGCGCGACGAGCTCGGCCGCAACTGGAACAACGCGGTGCGCTTCCAGCTCCCGGACCTCGACGTCTTCTCCATCGACGCCAGCGCCCCCACCCCCGCCGCGATCGACGCCTTCGCCGGCGTGGGCAGCGTGCTCTTCAACCTGGCCGTGAACCCGGCGACCGGCCGGATCTACGCCTCGAACAGCGAGGCGCGGAACGAGGTGCGTTTCGAGGGGCCCGGGGAGCTCGCAGCGGGGGAGAAGCCGCCGGGCGTGCCGCCCACGGTGCGGGGTCGCCTGGCCGAGGCCCGCATCAGCGTGATCGACCCGCAGAGCGGCAGCGTCGAGCCGCGGCACCTGAATCCGCACATCCCCTACGGCGCGGTGCCCATGCCGGCGGACGTGAAGGGCAGGAGCCTCGCCACGCCCCTGGGCCTGGCGGTCTCCCCCGACGGCGCGACCCTCTACGTGGCGGCCTTCGGCTCGGGCGTGGTGGCGATCCTCGACGTCGCCGCGCTGGAGAGCGGATCCCTCGTGCCCGACGCGGCCGACCACGTTCCGGTGACGGGCGGCGGTCCGGCCGGGCTCGTCCTCGACGGGAACCGCCTCTACGCGCTCACGCGCTTCGACAACGCGGTGGTCACCCTCGACCTCGCGTCCCGCCGCCAGATCGGCCGCGTGGGGCTCCCGAGCCCGGAGCCCGCGGAGCTGGTCCTGGGCCGGCCCTTCCTCTACGACGCACGGCTCACGAGCAGCAACGGCGAGGCCTCCTGCGCGAGCTGCCACGTCTTCGGCGACATGGACGACCTGGCCTGGGATCTCGGGAATCCCGACGACGACGTCGTGCCCAACGCCAACCCCTTCATCGCCGGGCAGAGCGGGGACACCTTCCACCCGGTGAAGGGCCCCATGACGACCCAGAGCCTGCGCGGGCTGGCCAACGCGGGTCCCATGCACTGGCGCGGCGACCGCCAGGGATCCCCCTTCGACGCCTTCCTGGCCTTCGACGTGGCCTTCGGGGGGCTCCTGGGCCGCGACGAGGGCGCCCTCGATCCGGAGCAGATGGAGGCCTTCGCGCGCTTCGCCCTCGCGCTCCAGTACCCCCCGAATCCCCTGCGCCAGCTCAGCGACGCGGATCGGGCCGACGAGGCACGCGGGCGCGAGGTCTTCTTCCGACCCGGCACCGACGGCTTCGGGAGCTGCCACGCCTGCCACGCCCTGGACCCGGCGCTGGGCTTCTTCGGCACCGGCGGGCTCTCGAGCAACGACGGCGGGGCGCAGCAGAGGAAGATCCCCCACCTGCGCAACCAGCAGCAGAAGGTCGGCATGTTCGGCGGCGCCTTCCTGCCCGGGCTGAACGGCGACCGCGGCCCCCAGCTGCGCGGCTTCGGCTTCCTGCACGACGGCTCGGTGGACACGCTCTTCCGCTTCCTGAACGGCCCCTTCAATTTCACGGGCGGGAACCAGGACCGGCTCGACCTCGAGGCCTTCCTGGTGGCCTTCCCGAGCGACCTCCCGCCCATGGTGGGCCAGCAGGTCACGATCGACGCGACCAGCCTGGCCGCGGGGGGCGCGCGCCTCTCGCAGCTGCTGGCGGCCGCCGACGCCCGGTATCCCTCGAAGCTCCTGGGCCCCGGCGCCACCCAGTGCGACCTCGCGGCCCGGGGCGTGGTGGCCGGGGCGGCGCGCGGCTTCGCGCGGCTCCCCGACGGGAGCTTCCGCCCCGACTCGGGCGGCGCCCCGCTCTCGCTGCTCCAGCTCCTCGGGCTGGCCAGCGCGCCGGGCGGCACGCTCACCTTCACCTGCGTGCCCTTCGGCTCCGGCGCGCGGGCGGGCGTCGACCGCGACGGGGACGGCCTTCCCGATGCGGCGGACAACTGCTCCGCGGTGGCCAACGCGGACCAGAGCGACGCCGACGCCGATGGCGTGGGCGACGCCTGCGACAACTGCCTCGGGGTGGCGAACCCCGGCCAGCGCGACGTGGACGGCGACGGCTGCGGGAGCGCCTGCGACGCCGACTTCGACCAGAGCGGCGCCGTGGGTGGCGCCGACTTCAACGTCCTGCGCGGGTGCTTCGGCCGTGCGGTGGGGGCCGGCGGCCCCGAGCTGGACCCCAGCTGCGCCAGGTCCGACATGGACGGCAACGGCGTGGTGGGTAGCGTCGACTTCGAGCTCCTGCGCCGCAGCTTCGGCCGGCCCGCGGGGCCGGCGGACAACCCCTTCCGCGACCCCGCCGCCTGCGCGGGGAGCTGAGCGCAAGCCCGGAGGGCGCGCAGCGAGCCGCAGGCGAGCGGCAAGGCCACCGCCGGCCCTGGGGCGCGGGGCCCCAGGCCGCGCGCCGAGAGCGCTCCCCGCGGCCTCCCTCGGCCTCAATTCCGGGTTGACTCCCGCCGATCTCGGGCGCTACCTACGGAGGGGGCCGCACCCGGAGGCGGCCGGGAGGGGAGAGCCATGACCACGACCGACCTCGAGGCCACCGCGCGCGCGATGGTCGCCCCGGGCAAGGGGATCCTGGCGGCCGACGAGAGCGGCCCCACGATCCAGAAGCGCTTCGACTCGATCGGCGTGGAGTCCACCGAGCAGAGCCGGCGCGCGTACCGCGAGATCCTCTTCACCAGCGCGGGTGCCAGCGAATACATCAGCGGCGTGATCCTCTACGACGAGACGATCCGCCAGAGCAGCGAGGCCGGGAAGCCCTTCCCGAAGCTCCTGGCCGAGCAGGGCATCCTGCCCGGCATCAAGGTGGACGCCGGGGCGAAGGCCCTGGCCCGCTCGCCCCGGGAGAAGGTCACCGAAGGGCTCGACGGCCTGCGCGGCCGGATCGCCGAGTACGCCAGGCTCGGGGCGCGCTTCGCCAAGTGGCGCGCGGTGATCGAGATCGGCGACGGAATCCCGACCGACAACTGCCTCGTCGCCAACGCCCACGCCCTCGCGCGCTACGCGGCGCTCTGCGTCGATGGCGGGGTCGTGCCGATCGTGGAGCCCGAGGTGCTGATGGACGGCGCCCATCCGCTCGAGCGCTGCTACGAGGTCACCGAGCGCGCCCTGCACCTGGTCTTCGCGGCGCTCTACGACCAGCGCGTGCCCTTCGAGCAGATGATCCTCAAGCCCAACATGGTGCTCTCGGGCAGCGAGTGCCCGACCCAGGCCGGCGTGAAGGAGGTGGCCGAGGCCACCCTCCACTGCTTCCGGCGCAGCGTGCCCGCGGCGGTCCCGGGCATCGTGTTCCTCTCCGGAGGCCAGAGCGACGAGCTCGCCACCGCGCACCTGAACGAGATGAACCGGATCGGCGGCGCTCCCTGGGAGCTCTCCTTCAGCTACGGACGGGCGCTCCAAGCGGCGCCCCTCAAGGCCTGGGGGGGCCGGCGCGAGAACCGGGCCGCCGCCCAGAAGGCCTACCTGCACCGGGCGCGCTGCAACGGCGCCGCGCGCAGCGGCTCCTACTCGAGCGCCATGGAGTCCCAGGCCGCCTAGCCGCTCCTGACGGGGACCTTCCTTGCGTTCTTTCGTTTCGGGGCGTTGGACCGGGTGCTCAGCGCCACGGCATCCGACCCGAAACGAAAGAACGCAAGGAACGTCCCCGTCTACGTCTAGCGGGTGAGGGACTGGTAGGCGCCGCCGTAGTAGACGAGCGGCTCGCGGTCCGAGGAGCGAATCCCCTCGACGCGGCCCACGTAGATCACGTGGTCGCCGGCGTCGTGGGCCGCCACCACGCGGCAGTCGAGCACCGCGAGCGCCCCGGCCAGGAGCGGCGCACCGGTCTCCCCCCGGTCGAAGGCGAGCCCCTCGAAGCGCCGGTCCTCGTCCACCTTCGAGGCGAAGCGGTTCGAGAGCGCCTCCTGGTCCCGGGCCAGCAGGTTGACCGCGAAGACCCGGCCCTCGGCGATCAGCGGGTGGGTGTTCGACGACTTGTCGGCGCAGACGAGCACCAGGGGCGGGTCCAGCGAGACCTCGGTGAAGGCCGAGACCGTCATCCCGTGGATGCGGTCGCCCGCCCGGGCCGTCACGATCGCCACGCCGGAGGCGCGGCGCGAGAGCACCCGCTTCAGGTCGGCGACGAGCACGCCCTCGCGGGCCCCGCCCTCCGGCGCGCCGGAGCGCCCCTCACTCCTCATCCCCGCCTTCCCCGGCACCCGCTCCGCTGGCCGTCTCCGCCTCGGCGTCCTCGCCCTGCTCCTCCGCGGGCTTGAAGATGCTGACCGAGCGGGCGAAGCGCACCTCCTTGTCCTTCTCGTCGGGAACCCAGAAGATCTTCACCTTCTTGCCGGCCTGGAGGTCCTCGAAGCGCGCCGCCTGGCCGGTCAGGAGCTTCACCGTCGTGCGGGTGAGCACCGTCCCCTCGGCCTTGACCTTGAAGACGGCCTCCTTGCCCTTCTGGAGCTTCGGCACCCCCTTCGGCACCGAGCCGGGCTTGATGACCTGGACCGTGATGGTCTCCGCCTGCGGGTCGAACTTCTGGAAGACGGCCTCCGTCTCGATCTGCTTGCTCTGGGGCTCCGCCGCCAGCGCCGGCCTGCCCCCCGCGGCCACGGCCAGCGCGGCCGCGGCAGCCAGCGCGATCCCCGAAACGACGTGCCTTCCCCTCGCGACCATGGCGATGGCCCTCCCCTTCCTCTCTCCCCGGGACCGCCCGGGGGTGCTGATCCACCCGATGGCCCGCCGGGAGAGCGACCGCCCCCGCCGGGTCCCCCCAGAGCCTACACAGTCTTCGACGCGGGCCACCAGCCCGCATTCGAGGGACCGGCCGCTGGCCTCGCCGGACGCGCCCGGGGAGCCCGGGGCTCAGGAGCCCGCCACGAAGACCAGCGCCAGGTCCATCACGTTGGTCCGGGTGGGGCCCGTGAAGAGCAGGCCCCCCTCGGCCGCGAAGAAGCCGTGGGAGTCGTTCGCGGCCAGGTCCGCGGCGGGGTCGCGCCCGCGGCCACGGCCGCGCGCGACGCTGCCGCCGTCCGCGAAGGCACCCGCCGCGTCGGTGGGCCCATCGCTCCCGTCGGTTCCGGCCGCCAGGAGCGTCACTCCCGCCACCCCGGCGAGGTCCAACGCAGCCGCCAGCGCCAGCTCCTGGCTACGGCCGCCCCGGCCCGGGCCGCGCACGCGAACCGTGGTCTCGCCGCCGGCCACCAGGCAGACGGGGTCCGGGGCGCGCAGGGCGCGCGCCAGGGCCGCCAGGCGCCGGCCCGCGCAGCGGGCCTCGCCGCGCAGGGCCCCGTCGAGGACCGGCGCGCGCCAGCCCCGGCGCCGAGCCGAGCCCGCCGCGGCCCGCGCAGCCGTGCGGTTGCTCGCGAGGAGCGTCGAGCGCACGCGCGCCAGCTCCGGCGCGCCCGGCTCCGGGGTCTCGGGGAGGGCCCCCCGCACCCCGGCCTCCAGGTGCGCCAGCACGGCGCGGGGCACCGCCTCGCGCACGCCCCGGCGCTCGAGCACGGCCAGCGCCTCCGCGAAGCGGGTGGGGTCCGGCGCGAAGGGCCCGGACCCGATCACGTCGAAGCGGTCGCCGGGCACGTCCGAGAGGGCCAGCACCTCGATGCGGCGGCAGACGGCGCGCTGTGCCAGCCGCCCGCCGGCCACGGCGGAGAGGTGCTTGCGCACGGCATTCAGCTCGCCGATCTCGGCGCCCGCGGCGAGCAGTGCCTCGGTGGTGCGGGCCAGGTCCAGGAGGCTCAGGCCCGGCGCCGGCGCCGCCAGCAGGCTCGAGGCGCCGCCCGAGAGGAGCACGAGCAGCACGTCCTCGGGCCGCGCCGACTCGACCAGGGCGAGCGCCTCCCGGGCCGCCTGCTCGCTGCGCCGGTCCGGGACCGGGTGGCCGGCCTCGCGCAGCCGGGTTCGCGCGAGCGGCAGCCCGTGCCCGTCCTTCGTCACGGCGAGGCCCGCCGCGATGCGCGGCCCCGCCACCTCCTCGAGCGCCGCGGCCATGGCGGCGGCCGCCTTCCCCGCCGCCAGCACGACGAGCCGCGCGGAGGGGGCGACCGGCGCGCCGGCGATCCGGAGCTCCGCGCCCTCGAGGCGCACCGCACGGCGCAGCGCCGCCCCGGCGTCGACGGCGGCCAGGGCGTCCCGGAAGACCTCCTCGAGCGCGACCCGCACCGGGCTGGCCCGGCTCACGCGGCCGGAGGCGGCTCCTTGGCCCCCGGCGGCGGGCCGGCGGCGGGCGTCAGGCGGATCTCGATGCGCCGGTTCCTGGCGCGGCCTTCGGCGCTGTCGTTCTTCGCCACGGGCAGGTTCTCGCCAAAGGAGAGCGCCGAGAGGCGGGCTGGCGACACTCCCGCCGCCTCGAGCAGGTGCACCACCTCGATGGCGCGAGCGGCGGCCAGCTCCCAGTTGCTCGGGAATCGCTCCGTCTTGATCGGCACGTTGTCCGTGTGGCCCTGGACCTCGACGATGTGGGTCACGTCGCGCAGCTGCCCGGCCACCTTCCGCAGGATCTCGCGGCCCGCGGGGCTCAGCGCCGCCGACCCGGAGGGGAACAGGATGTCCTGGGTCATGTTCACGCGCAGCCCCTCGCGCAGCTGCTCGATCTGGATCTGGCCCGCGGAGACCTGCTCCTCCAGGTCCGAGACCAGACCCTCGTAGGTGCCCTTGAGGCTCTGCATCTCGGAGAGCTTCTCCTCCCGCTCGCGAAGGTGCTGCGACAAGAGCTCCTCGGAGCGGCGGAGCTTCGCGATGTCCGTCTCGAGCGCGAGCTTCTGCTGGTTCAGGTCTTCGAGGGTGCCGGCCAGACTGGCGCGCTCGCTGTCGAGGCTCCGGGTGGAGTGCTCGAGGAGCTTCACCTGCTGCTCGAGGCGGCTCTTCTCGACCGCGAGCTGATCGCGCTGGGCCGCCACGTCCCGGTAGGTCCCGCGCGAGACGCAGGCGGCCGGCAGGAGGAGGCAGGCGGCGCTAGCGCGCAGCAGGCGTGAGCGTGTATTGGAGCGCTTCATCGATCATCCCCACGTAGGCGAGCTCGATCCCCTCGAGCTGCTGAGCCGGCACCTCCTCCACGTCCTTGCGGTTCTGCTCCGGAAGGACCACGCGCGCGATGCCCGCGCGCTTGGCGGCCAGCACCTTCTCCTTGATCCCGCCCACCGGGAGCACCTTGCCCCGGAGCGTGATCTCCCCCGTCATGGCCACGTCGGGCCGCGCCGGCCGGCCGGTGAGCAGCGAGGCCAGCGAGGTCACCATGGCGATCCCCGCCGAGGGGCCGTCCTTGGGAACCGCGCCGGAGGGAACGTGCAGGTGGATGTCCGACTTCTCGGCGACCTGGGGGTCGAAGCCCAGGGCCGGCGCCCGGGCGCGCAGCCAGGAGCGCGCCGCCTCGGCCGACTCGCGCATCACGTCGCCCAGCGAGCCGGTGAGCTTGAGCGCCCCCTTGCCGGGCATCCGCGTGCACTCGACGAAGAGGATGTCGCCCCCGGCGGGGGTCCAGGCGAGGCCCACCGCGACCCCGGGCTGGCCCGTGCGCTCGGCGATCTCCGGCTCGTAGCGGATCGGGCCCAGCAGGGCGGGCAGGTCCTGCGCCCCGATGCGGAGCGGGCCCGAGAGCCCCTCCTCCGCCACGCGCCGGGCCACCTTGCGCGCGATGCGCCCGATCTCCCGCTCCAGGTTGCGCACGCCGGCCTCGCGCGTGTAGCTGCGGATCAGGCTGCGCAGCGCGTCGTCCTCGATCTCGAGGGGCGCCTGGTCCACGCCGTTCTGTTCGCGCTGGCGCGGCACCAGGAACTGCTTCGCGATCTCGAGCTTCTCCTCCTCGGTGTAGCCCGGGAGCTCGATCACCTCGAGGCGATCGCGCAGCGCGGCGGGCACCGGGTCCAGCAGGTTGGCCGTGGCGATGAAGAGCACCTGGGAGAGGTCGAAGGAGACCTCCAGGTAGTGGTCGGAGAAGCTCGCGTTCTGCTCCGGGTCGAGCACTTCGAGCAGCGCCGAGGAGGGATCGCCGCGGAAGTCCGCGCCCACCTTGTCGATCTCGTCCAGCACGAAGACGGGGTTGCGCATGCCGGCGCGCCGGAGGCCCTGCAAGATGCGACCCGGGAGTGCCCCCACGTAGGTGCGGCGGTGGCCTCGGATCTCCGCCTCGTCGCGCACGCCGCCGAGCGAGATGCGCTCGAAGCGCCGGCCGAGAGCGCGCGCGATCGAGCGGCCCAGCGAGGTCTTGCCGGTCCCCGGCGGCCCCAGGAAGCAGAGGATCGGGCCCTTGAGGTCGCGCTTGAGCGAGAGGACGGCGATGTACTCGACGATCCGGTCCTTCACCTTGTCGAGGCCGTAGTGATCCTCGTCCAGGATGCGGCGGGCCTCGGCCACGTCCAGGCGGTCCTTGGAGCTCCGCGACCAGGGCAGATCCGCCATCCACTCGAGGTAGCTCACGATCACGCCGTGCTCGGCCGCCGCGGGGGGCATCTGGGCCAGCCGATCGAGCTCGCGGCTGGCCTGCTTCCCGGCCTCCTCGGGCAGGCCCGCCGCCTCGATCCGCTGGCGCAGCCGGTCCACCTCGGCCTCCGTTCCCTCGGACTCGCCGAGCTCCTGGCGGATCGCCTCGAGCTGTTGGCGCAGCATGTACTCGCGCTGGGTCTTGCCGATGTCGCTCTGGACCTTGTCGCGGATCTCGCTCTCGACCTTCATGGCCTCGCGCTCCCGCGCGAGCTCGTCGACCACCAGGCGCAGCCGGCGCGGAACGTCGAGCTCCTCGAGCAGCCGCTGCTTGCCGGCCACGTCGAAGTCCAGGTGGGAGCCCACCAGATCGGCGAGCCGCGAGGGGTCGTCGAGGCTGGCGGCGAGCACCTGGAGGTCGTCGGAGAGTCGCGGGCTCTCGGCGACGAGGGCCCCGAACTGCTGGCTGGCGTTGCGCATGAGCGCCGTGGTCTCGACGGATTCGAGGTCCCCGGTCTCCTGGAGAGCGCGCACGCGGGCCCGCAGGAAGGGCTCCACCTCCGAGAAGGCTTCGATCGCCACGCGCGCCACGCCCTGCACCAGCAGCCGGTAGGAGCCGTCCGGGAACTTCTTCATCTTGGCGATGCGCACCACCGTTGCCACGCGGTAGACGTCTTCGGGCCCCGGCGCGTCCTCCACTTCACGCCGCAAGCCGGCGCAGACCAGGAGGCGGTGCGCGGTCAGGAGCACCTCGTCGATGAGCTGCTGCGAGTGCGGGGTGTTCACGAGGAGCGGTGACAGCAGGTGCGGAAAGAGGACCGTGTTCTTGAGGGGCAGGAGGGGCAGGAGCTCCGGGACCGCGACGGACGCCAGCTCCTCCGGGCCGCCGCTGGCCACCGGGACCAGCGTGCCCTCGCCCCCGCTGGCCTGCGCGCGAATCTCCTCGCTCTCGTCGCCCATGCCGCGACTCCCGGTCACTCCGCCGTCTCGACCCGCACCCGGCGCGGGCGGCGCTTGGGCAGCGTCACCGTGAGGAAGCCGTCCGCCAGGTGGGCCACGACCCGCTCCCGCTCGAAGCTGACCGGGATCCGGACGCGCCGCTCGAAGGGCCCCGAGGCGATCTCCACCTGGTGCAGGCGCAGGACGTGCCCGCCCTCGGTCGGCTGGCGCACGCCGCTGATGCGCAGGAGCTGGCCGTCGACCGAGACGCGCAGATCGCGGCTCGCGATGCCCGCGATCTCGGCCCGCACCACCACCTCCGCGTCCGTCTCGAACAAGTCGATGTCGGGGCGCCAGCGGTCTCCCTGGAGCCGGTCTGCGAAATCCCCGTAGAGCTCGGCGAACGGATCCCGGCCCCGACTCTCGCTCACGGTCGCGGATCGCTCGCGCCCGCGTGGACGCCCAGGGGGAGCATCAGTTGCCCTTCTCCTCCGTGTACTCCGCATCCACCACGTCGCCGGCCTCGGCGCCCGCGTCGCCCGCCTGCTCGCCGGCCGCGGCGCCCGCGGCTGCCCCCGCGGCCTCCGCCTTGTAGAGCGCCTCGGCGAGCTTGTGGAGCTCCTGCTCCACGCGCTGGCGGGCCGCCTCGAGCTTGGCGACGTCCCCGCTGTCCAGGTCCCGGCGGGCGTCCTCCAGGGCCGCCTGGACGGCCTGCCGATCGGCCTCGGAGAGCTTGCCGGAGTTCTCGCGCAGCGTCTTCTCCGCCTGGTAGACCAGCGAGTCCAGCTGGTTGCGCTTGTCGACCCGCTCGCGGGCCACGCGGTCCTCCGCCGCGTGGCTCGCAGCCTCCCTCACCATGCGCTCGATCTCGGGCTTGGAGAGCCCGCCGCTGCCCTCGATGCGGATCGACTGCTCCTTGCCGGTGGCCTTGTCCTTGGCGCCCACCGAGAGGATGCCGTTCGCGTCGATGTCGAAGGTCACCTCGATCTGGGGCACGCCTCGGGGCGCCGGCGGGATCCCGTCCAGGATGAACTGGCCGAGGATCCGGTTGCCCTCGGACCTCGCGACCTCCCGCTCGCCCTGGATCACGCAGATCTCGACCTGCGGCTGGCTGTCCGAGGCGGTCGAGAAGACCTGGCTGCGCCGGGTCGGGATCGTGGTGTTCTTCTCGATCAGCTTGGTCATGACCCCGCCCAGGGTCTCGATGCCCAGAGAGAGGGGCGTGACGTCCAGGAGCAGCACGTCCTTCACGTCGCCCGCCAGCACGCCGCCCTGGACGGCGGCTCCCACGGCCACCACCTCGTCGGGGTTCACGGTCTTGTTGGGCTCCTTCCCGAAGAGCCGCTTCACCTGCTCCTGCACCTGCGGGATGCGGGTGGAGCCACCCACCAGCACCACCTCGTCGATCTCCGACGCCGAGAAGCCGGCGTCGGAGAGCGCCTGCTTGCAGGGTCCCAGCGTTCGCGCCACCAGGTCTTCGATCAGCTGCTCGAACTTCGCGCGCGTCAGCTTCATCGCCAGGTGCTTGGGCCCGCTCCGGTCCGCCGTGACGTAGGGCAGGTTGATGTCGGTGCTGACCGCGCTGGAGAGCTCGATCTTCGCCTTCTCCGCCGCCTCGCGCAGGCGTTGGAGCGCCATCGGGTCCTTGGCCAGGTCGATCCCCTGGTCCTTCTTGAACTCGGCGATCAGGTAATCGATGATCCGATGGTCGATGTTGTCGCCGCCGAGGTGCGTGTCCCCGTTGGTGGCCTTGACCTCGACGACGTTCTCCCCCACCTCGAGGATCGAGATGTCGAAGGTCCCGCCGCCGAAGTCGTAGACGGCGATCTTCTCGTCCTTCTTCTTGTCGAGGCCATAGGCGAGGGCCGCGGCGGTGGGCTCGTTGATGATGCGCTTGACGTCGAGCCCGGCGATCTTGCCGGCGTCCTTGGTCGCCTGGCGCTGGGCATCATTGAAGTAGGCGGGCACGGTGATGACCGCGCCGCTCACCTTCTGGCCCAGGTGGTTCTCTGCCGCCGCCTTGAGCTTCTGGAGCACCATCGCGGAGATCTCGGGGGGCGTGTAGCTGCGGTCGCGAACCCGCACGGAGACCGTGCCCTCCTTGCCCTCGACGACGTCGTAGGGCACGAGCTTGATCTCCTCCGGGACCTCCGCCAGGCGCCGGCCCATGAAGCGCTTGATGGAGTAGATGGTGCCCTTCGGATTGGTGACGGACTGGCGCTTGGCGATCGCCCCCACCAGGCGCTCGCCCTCGTCGGTGAAGCCCACCACGGACGGGGTGGTGCGACCGCCCTCCTCGTTGGGGATGACCACGGGCTGGCCCCCCTCCATCACTGCCACCACGGAGTTCGTGGTTCCGAGGTCGATGCCGATGATCTTTCCGGATTCCGCCATGCTTCTCCCTTGCCGCCGCGGCGCCCTCGGCCCGGGGCGGGAAAGACGCGGGAAACGTCGCTGCTCCGGCCCCCCTGTCAACCACCGGGGCCGGATTCCGCGGCGATTCCGGGCATCTTGAGCCCGGCGGGAGCCGCGCGCGGTCAGCCGCGGTCGAGGCCCTGGGGCAGCCGGACCAGCACGCGGACCTCGCGCGCCTCGGGCACGAAGAGCCCCGGCCAGCCCCCGCGGTTTCCGTGGACCTCGAAGCGCAGCAGGTTCTCCCCCTCGAGGAGGCCCGCGACGCGGCCGGAAGCCCCGGTGGAGCCCGTCTGAAGCTGGGAGGTCACGTCCGCGCCATTCACGAGGGCGCGAAAGGTCTCCGGAGCCACCCGATCCTGCTGGGGAAAGCGCACCAGGATCTCGACCCCCTCGACACCGATGCGAGCCCCCTCCGGGGGTTTTTGCACCCAGAGAAGCGACGGCGCGGCCGAGGAGCCCAGCAGCGATCCCACGGCCAGTGCCGCGAGCGCCGCCAGCGGGACCCCCACGCCACGCCTCACCCAGCGCCTCTCCTCGTCCCCGGGGTGGCGTCCGGCGGTCGGGAAATGCAGCCTATGGGATCCGGGGGTGCCGCCCGGTCCCGCGCGAAGGCAGCTGCCGCACCGCCGGACGCTGTCACAAGATAGCGGTGGGGCGGGCCGATAGAGCCAGGGGCTGCCCCTAACTCCCCGGAATCGCGAGGGTCTCGTCGAGCGCGCGGAGGGCCGGCGGGGGGCCGGAGCGGCAGCCGGCGGATGGGCCCCGCCGCGGGGGAGAGGCGCGCGGCGCGGCCGCGCGAGGAGAGGCGCGAAGAGAAGGGATGGCGCGAGCCGTGAGCTGGATCGCCAATGTCTCCCTCTTTGCGTTCAGCTGCTACCTGTTCTCGAACATCGTGAACCAGGTCTTCGCGGCGGCGCTCGCCCCGCCGCCCGCCGACGCCTCCGTGGCCGCTGCCCCGCCGCCGCTGCCCCGGCGCGGCTGGGCCGAGCGCCGCCAGATCATCGAGCGCAATCTCTTCGACTCCGCCACGCTGGCGCCGCCCGTGCCCGAGGTGGGAGAGGAGGAGATCCTGGAGGCGACCAAGCTGCCGCTCAAGCTGCTCGGAACGGCGGCGGCCAGCGACCCGGCGCACTCCTGGGCCGCGATCGAGGACCTCGAGGCGCGCGACACGGTGATCGTGCGGGTGGAGGACGAGCTCAAGCACGGCGCCGCGGTGATCCGCATCGAGCGGCGCCGCGTGGTGCTGGACGAGAACGGCTCGCCCCGGGAGCTGGCCCTCGGGGGCGAGGAGGGCGAGGGCTCGCCGGCCGGCGCCCGGCGCGGCCCGGCCGGCGCCGGCCCCGCTCGCAGCCGGCCCGCCCGTCGCGCCGCCGCCCCGCGGCGCGTCCCCACCCCGCCCACCGAGACGCGGCGCCTGGACGCCGATCGCGTCGAGCTGCCCCGGGAGCAGGTCGATGCCGCCCTCTCCAACCCCGGCACCCTGCTCGAGCAGGCGCGCTTCTTCCCCCGCTACCAGGATGGCCAGATCACGGGCCTCCAGGTGAGCGACCCGAAGCCGGGGAGCCTGATCGAGCAGGCGGGCATCCAGAACGGAGAGGTCATCACCGAGGTGAACGGGGTCCGCATCCAGAGCCCGGAGGAGAGCCGCGCCGTGCTGGAGGCATTGAGCCAGAGCAGCGAGATCACGGTCACCGTCGAGGGTCCCGAGGGCGTGCGCACCCGCACGATCTCGGCTCCGCGCGAGTAGGGGGCCCCGTGATCCGGCTCCGCGCGAAGCGACCCGCCCTCCTCCTGCTGCTCCCGCTCGTCGCCGCGGAGATCGTCGGCCTGGCCGGGGCGGTTCCCGCCCGCGCCCAGGCGCAAGCGGTGGCGGGGGAGGAGCCGGTCCTCGTCAACCTCGACTTCGACAACGCCGAGCTCTCCGAGGTGATCGACCTGATCGCCCGCCTCACCAACAAGAACTTCATCTACGACGACCGCGTGCGCGGGCGGGTCACGATCATCTCGCCCAGCAAGGTCTCCATCGAGCAGGCCTACGCCGTCTTCGAGTCGGTGCTCCAGGTGAAGGGCTTCACGACCGTCGAGAGTCCCGGCGGCGCCGTCAAGGTGATCCCGATCCGGGAGGCCAAGGAGACCAGCGTGGAGACGGTGCGGAGCGGGGAGGCCCCGCCCGACCGCGACCGTTTCGTGACGCGGCTCATACCGCTGCGCTACATCGAGGCCGAGCCCATCGTCAACACGCTGAAGCCCCTGGTCTCGAAGGACGCGGCGATGGCGGCCTATCCCCCCACCAACACGGTGATCCTGACCGAGTCGGCCGCGAACATCCGGCGCATTCTCGGGATCCTCGAGGCCATCGACGCCGAGACCTACCGGGAGGCCCTCGCGGTCATCAAGCTCGAGCACGCCGACGCGGCCCAGCTCGCCGACCAGCTCACCGAGATCTTCGGCGGGACGTCCGGCGGAGACGCGGCCACCCGACTGCGCACCCGCCGCACCGCGGCGCGCACCGCCCCCCAGACCCCCACCGTGGCGATCGAGGGCCTCGAGGTGACGCGGGTCCGCATCATCACCGACGAGCGCACGAACTCGCTGATCGTGCTGGCCCCGAAGGCCCAGCTCGACGACGTGCGGCGCCTGGTGGCGCAGCTCGACGTCCCGGTCACCGGCGGCGGCCGGGTCCACGTCTACTACCTGAACCACGCCAACGCCGAGGACCTGGCCAGCACGCTGAACTCCCTCATCACCGGCCAGCCCCGCGCCTCCCGCTCGGGCACCGGCGCCGCGGGCGGAACCGCGCCCCTCCCGGGCGGCGGCCAGGCCCAGAACCTGCGCGTGCAGGTGAGCGAGCTGGCCGAGGGCATCACCATCACCGCCGACCCGGCCACCAACGCCCTCGTCATCCAGGCCACCAAGGAGGGCTACGGCGCGCTCTCCCAGGTGATCGAGAAGCTCGACGTGGAGCGGCCCCAGGTGCTGGTCGAGGCGCTGATCATGGAGGTGGACATCACCCATTCCCAGGACCTGGGATTCACCGGCGTGATCCGCTTCATCAACGGCGACACGGAGTACCGGGCCTTCTCCACGACGCGAGCCGTCGAGACCGAGGGCGGCACCGGGGCCACCGCCGGGGGCATCGCGGGCGGCCTGATCGGCGGGCCCCTGGGCGCCAATGTGGGCAGCCAGGTGGGCCGCTTCCTCTTCGACAGCCGGCGCCGCAATCCCGACGGCAGCGTCGACCAGAACGACAACGGCACGGTGATCGACGGGATCATCCGGGCCTCCGCCAGCAACGGCAACCTGAACATCCTCTCGGCGCCCCACATCCTCACCTCCGACAACGAGGAGGCCGAGATCAGCGTCGGGAACAACATCCCCATCATCTCGAGCCGGGTCGAGTCCGCCCAGGGCCAGACCACGGGCCTCGCGAGCTCCGTGAACGTCGAGCGGCAGGACATCGGCGTGACGCTGCGGGTGACCCCCCAGATCACCGAGGGCGAGACCCTTCGCCTGGAGATCTTCCAGGAGATCACCGACGTGAACAACACGCTGACCCAGAGCTTCGGCGCCGGCGCCGCGCAGGACGTGGGCGTCGCGCTCTCGAAGCGCAAGGTCGAGAACACGGTGGTCGTCTCCAACAGCGAGACGGTGGTGATCGGTGGCCTGATCAGCGACGCCTACGACGACACGATCGACAAGGTACCCTTCCTGGGCGACATCCCGGGCCTCGGCTGGGCCTTCAAGAGCACCCGCAAGAGCCGGCGCAAGGTGAACCTGCTCGTCTTCCTGACCCCCCACATCATCCGCAGGAGCCAGGACCTGGAGCTCAGCAGCATCCGCAAGCGCCAGGAGTTCACGAGCACCTCGGGCGAGGCGCTGGAGGTCTCCGAGGCCGACGTGGCGGAGGAACGGGCGCGGCTGGCCGAGGGGCCCGCCGCGGGCCTCGGGGTCCGGCGGGAGGGCAGCCGCGACCTGGTGCGCCAGGCGATCGTGGGCCACGAGGCGCGCTACCCGCTCGAGCGCATGCAGGAGATCGAGCAGGAGGAGCGCGAGGCGCAGGAGCGCGCGCAGGCTGCGGCGGCCGCCGCCGAGCGCCGGCCGGGCTACCTGGTGCAGGCGGCGCTCTTCGGGGACGAGGCGGCGGCCACGGAGACCCTGACCCGGCTGATCGACGCCGGCTACGACGGCACGCTCGTGGCCTCCGAGCGGGCGGGGAGCGTCTTCTACGAGGTGCGGATCGGCCCCTACCCGAGCTACGACGCGGCCCAGCAGGCCGCCGACGTGATCCGCGGCGCCTACGGCCTCGCGCCCTCGGTCCTGGTGCAGGCGCCGGAGGGAACGCCCCGATGAGCGAGGCGCTGGCGGAGCCCCGCAGCACGAGCCTGGCCGCGATCCTGCTGCGCACGAGCGACCTCTCCGAGGAGCAGCTCCGCGGGGCGCTGCGGCTCCAGGCCGAGCGCGGCGGCCGCCTGGTGGACGTCCTGGTCTCCGAGGGACTCGCCACCCCGGAGCAGATCCTCGAGGCCCTGGGCCAGCAGCTCGGAATTCCGATCCGACCCCAGATCGACGCCTCGGCGGTGGACGCGGAGTTTGCTCTCAAGGTCCCGATCGGCTTCGCCAAGTCCCACGTGCTGCTCCCGCTCGGGCGGGACGACGACGGGGCCGTGCGGGTGGCGGTGGCGGATCCCCTCGCCACGGAGCCCCTGGACGACCTGCGCCTGCTCTTCGACGGCAGCGAGCTGCGGATCGAGCTCGCCACCCAGCGCGCCATCCTCGGCGCCATCAACGAGGTCTACGACCGCGGGCCCGCCGAGGCCGGCGCCCTGGCCGAGGACGCGGCGGAGGACCTGGACGCCCTGGCCGACGAGATCAGCCACGAGCCCCAGGACCTGCTCGAGGCCGCCGACGAGTCGCCCATCATCAAGCTCGTGAACTCGCTGCTCCAGCACTCGGTCAAGGAGCGCGCCAGCGACATCCACCTCGAGCCCTTCGAGAAGGAGCTGCGCGTCCGCTTTCGCATCGACGACATCCTCTACGAGCCGATGAAGCCGCTGCCCCGGCAGCTCCTGGCCAGCATCGTCTCGCGCATCAAGATCATGGGCGGGCTCAACATCGCCGAGAAGCGCCTGCCCCAGGACGGGCGCATCCGCCTCAAGATCGCCGGGCGCGACTACGACGTGCGCCTCTCCACCATCCCCGTGGCCCACGGCGAGCGCGTGGTGATGCGGCTCCTCCCCCGGACCCAGGAGCTCCTCGACCTCGAGAAGCTCGGCTTCAACGCGAGCCAGATCGGCGTGATGGAGCGGCTCATCTCGCGCCCGAACGGCATCATCCTCGTCACCGGGCCCACCGGCAGCGGCAAGACCACGACGCTCTACGCCGCCCTCGCGCGAATCAACGCCACGGACAAGAACATCATCACGATCGAGGATCCCGTCGAGATCCAGCTCGGCGGCATCGGCCAGATCGAGGTGCGCCCGCAGATCGGCCTCTCCTTCGCGAATGGGCTGCGCTCGGTCCTGCGCCAGGACCCGAACGTGATCCTGGTGGGAGAGATCCGGGACCTCGAGACCGCCGAGATCGCGATCCAGGCCTCGCTCACCGGTCACCTGGTCTTCTCGACGCTCCACACGAACGATGCGGCGAGCGCCATCACCCGCCTCGTGGACATGGGGGTCGAGCCCTTCCTGGTGGCCTCCTCGCTCGTGGCCGTGCTGGCGCAGCGCCTGGTGCGGGTCCTCTGCATCCATTGCCGGGTCCCCTACGACGCCACCCGGGAGGAGCTGCTCGAGATCGGCGTGCGCCCGCCGGAGCGGCCGGTCCGCGTCTACCGGCCGGAGGGCTGCGCGGCCTGCAACTACACCGGCTACCGAGGGCGGGTGGGGATCTTCGAGCTCATGCTGATCGACGACGACATCCGCTCCCACGTGTCCCAGAACACGGACGCCAAGACGATCAAGCAGCAGGCCGTGCGCAAGGGGATGCACACGCTGCGCTCCGACGGGGCGCGCCGGGCGCTGCAGGGCGTGACCTCGGTGGCGGAGGTCCTGCGCGCCACCGAGGAAGAGCGCGTGGTCGCCCAGATCTAGGCCGCGAGCCCGAAGCGGCGCGCAGCGAGGCGCAGCCGAGCGAGCTTCGCGGGAGTCGTGGATGGGACCTCGTTCCAGACCATCGATCCTCAGCCTCTAAGGAGTCTCCGAGCGGTGCCGGTCTACGGATACAAGGGCGTCACCGCGGCGGGCCGGGGCACCCGCGGGCAGCTCAACGCCGAGAACCTGCGCGGGGCGCGCAGCCGGCTCCGGCGCGAAGGGATCATCGTCACCGAGCTGTCGGAGCAGGCCGGCGCCGCGGCGGCGCGGGCCCCGGGGGCCGCGCGGCTGCGCCTCTCCTCGCTCCGGCGCATCCCGCCCCTGGAGCTCTCGGTGATGACGCGCCAGGCGGCGACCCTGATCGGGGCCGGGATCCCCCTCGTGGAGGGCCTCGCCGCGCTCACCGACCAGGCCGAGAATCCGCGCCTCAAGTCGGTGCTGGGCCAGGTCCGCGATCGGGTGAACGAGGGCGCGTCGCTGGCCGATGCGCTGACCTGGTCCGGCGCCTTCTCGGACCTCTACGTGGGGATGATCCGGGCCGGCGAGGCCGGCGGGGCGCTGGAGACGGTGCTGGTCCGCCTGGCCGACTACCTGGAGAGCCAGGTGCGGCTGCGCAACAAGGTGACCTCGATCCTGCTCTACCCCGCGATCATGTTCTGCTTCGCGATGCTGGTGGTGGGCGTGCTGGTGACGGTCGTGCTGCCGCAGATCACCGAGCTCCTGACCAGCCTGAAGCAGGACCTGCCCTTCTACACCCGCTGGATCATCGCCGGCTCGAACTTCGCGCGCGGCTGGTGGTGGGCGGTCGCCGCGGCGGGCCTCCTCGCCGCGATCGGCCTGCGCGCGGCCGTCCAGACCGAGCGCGGCCGGATGACCTGGGATCGGCTGCGCCTCTCCCTCCCCGTGGTCGGGCGCACGGTCCGGCTCCTCTCCATCGCGCGCTTCTCCCGCACGCTCGCCACGCTCCTGGCCGGCGGCCTGCCGATCGTGCGGGCCCTGGATACCGCCAAACACGTGGCCAACAACACCGTCCTGGGTCGCGCCATCGACGCCGCCCGGGACAGCATCACCGAGGGCGCGAGCCTGGCGCGCCCCCTGCGCGCCAGCGGCGAGTTCCCGCCCCTCGTGACCCACATGATCGAGGTCGGCGAGCAGAGCGGCGAGCTCGAGGCCATGCTCGCCAAGGTGGCCGACACCTACGAGGAGCAGGTCGAGACGACCGTCTCGCGGCTCACGGCCTTGCTGGAGCCCTTCCTGATCCTCATCATGGTGGGAATCGTCCTCGTGATCATCCTCGCGACGCTCGTCCCCCTCTTGCAGGTCACGAGCTCTCTCGCCTAGACAGGAGATGGCGATGCCGAACCAACGCGCACGGCGCCCCGCCCGGGGCTTCACCCTGATCGAGATCATGGCGGTGGTGCTGATCATCGGCCTGCTCTCGAGCATCGTGGGCTTCGCGGTGTTCCAGCAGGTCGACAAGGGTCGGGTCACGGCGGCCCAGACCCAGATCGCGAGCCTGGAGAACGTCCTCGAGCTCTACCGGATGGACAACGCGCGCTTCCCCACCACGGAGCAGGGCCTCCTCGCCCTGGTGGAGCCCAGCGCCACCTCGCCCGAGCCGCGCAACTTTCCGGAGGGGGGCTATCTGAAGGGCGGGCGCGTGCCGCTCGACCCCTGGGGCAACCCCTACCAGTACGAGTCCCCGGGCCAGCACAACCGCCAGTCCTTCGACCTCTGGTCGTGGGGCGCCGACGGGTCCGTCGGCGGCGAGGGCGTCGAGGCGGACCTGGGCAACTGGAGCCCGGACGACGAGCCCGTGTGAACGAAGAGTCGGAGATGGCCCGAAGGGCGCGCAGCGAGCCGGAGGCGAGCGGAGGGTCGGGGATCGCGGGCCAGCGCGCGCGCTGCCGGTGCGGCTTCTCGTTGATCGAGATGCTCGCGGTGGTGGCCATCTTCGCCCTGGTCGCGGGCCTCGTGCTGCCCAACGTCGGGCTCCTGGGCTCGCGCGAGCTCGAGGCGGCCGCCGAGCACCTGCGCGACGAGCTCGAGTTCGCGCGCCAGCGCGCGATCATGACGGCGCGCCCCCACCGCGTGGTGCTCGACCTCGACCGCCAGACCCACTGGATCGAGGGCATGGGCGACGCCGCCCCGGCGGCGGCGGAAGAGCCGGGCCGGGAGGCGGAAGCCCCGGCGCAGGCCGGCGCCCCGGGGAGCCGCGCGCCCCTCTCCCTGGCGCCGCCGCCGCGGCCCCAGGGCGAGTTCGAGGCGCTCCCGGGCGCCTTCGGCCGCACCAACCGCCTCCCCGGCGACGTGGCCTTCGCCGGCGTCGAGACCGAGGCGGGGGTGGCCGAGGAGGGGGCGATCGGGGTGGCCTTCGGTCCCGATGGCACCACCTCCTACACGCAGATCGTCCTGGACGATGCCCGCGGGCGCAGCCGGACCCTCGAGGTCCTGCCGTTGGCGGACGGGGTGCGCATCCTCGATGAGCCGCGCTAGCGCCACCCGCGCGGGGGCCTTCACCCTCTTCGAGGTGCTGGCCGCCGTGGCCCTGCTCGGCATCCTCTTCACGACGCTGGCCGGGGTGGCGTCGACCTGGCTGCGCGCCGAGGGCGAAGCGCGCCGCCGCTTCGAGGCCTCGCTCAAGGCCGACGTCCGGCTCGGGGAGCTCGAGGCGGAGGTCGCCGCCGGGAGGGTGCCCGCGCCGGGCGAGGGGGAGGCGCGCGACGATCCCTACCGGATCACGACCCGGGTCGAGCCGCTGAGGCCTCCGGTGGAGCTCCTGGAGGTCCCGGGGCAGGCGCCGGCCCCCGCGGCCCCGACCCTGTTCCCCGGGCAGGGCAGCACGTTCTCGCCGCCGCTGCGCCTGATCGAGGTCCGGGTGAGCTGGGACGAGGGCGCCGAGGAGCGCCACGTGGAGCGCACCACGCTGGCCTTCGACCTCGCGGCGGCCGCCCCGGCCCTGACGGCGCTGAGCCTCAAGCGCGATTCCCAGCGCGCGGGGGCGGGGCAAGGCGCGCCCCCCCAGCCGACGCCGGGTGGGGTCGCCCCGCCCTCCGGCGGTTCCGGGCCCGGCGGCGAGGAGCTCCCGAGGCGCCGCGGCCGGCCCGCCCGCCGGGAGCCGGGGCGATGAGGGCGCGCCGCGGCGAGCGCGGGGTCGTGCTGGTGATGGTGCTGGTCCTCGCCCTGCTGCTCGTGGGCTCCATCGCGACCTTCGAGCGGCGCGCCGTGGTGGACGCGGTGATCTCGCGCAACCGCGAGAACACGCTCCGCGCCGAGGCGCTGGCCCGCGGCGGCGTGGAGCTCGCCAAGGCCCTCGTCCTCGAGGACGAGCTCCGGGAGAGCGGGGCCGGCCAGGGCCTCGACACCCAGCTCGACCCCTGGCACCGGGCCCGAGACTCCTCCTGGCCGGTGGGCGGGGGCTCGGTGCGCCTCGCCATCCGCGACACCGGGGAGCTCCTGAACCTGAACGCCGTCCTCAACGCCCGCCAGGGCGACCAGATCTCGCCCCACGCGAAGCCCTTCCTCGTCTCGCTGCTCCAGAAGGTGATCGACGACCTGGCGCTCCCGCCGGAGGAGGCCACCGCCTACGACCCGGATCAGCTGGCGGACAACCTGATCGACTTCGCCGACCCGGACCAGGAGCGCCAGCAGGGAGGGGCCGAGGCCGCCTGGTACCAGCAGCAGGATCCGCCCCTCCGCCCCAACGACCATGCGCTCCTCAGCGTCGAGGAGCTGCGCCTGGTGGAGGGCTTCGACGGGCGGCTGGCCCGCGCCCTGGCGAGCTACGTCACGGTCTACCCCTACGCCGGCACCGAGGGCGTGAACCTGAACACCGCCCCCCCCCACGTGCTGGCGCTGGTCTTCTCCAACGACGGGGTCGACTACCAGCTCGCCAAGGAGGACGTGGTGAAGAAGGTCGTGGCCGCGCGCGAGGGCGGGAAGCTGATCTGCGGCCAGACCGTGGGCAGCGAGGGCTGCGTGCCGATCAGCGAGATCGTGACGAACTCGCAGGGAATCTTCCCGCCGCCCACCTATTCCACCGACATCTTCCTGGTGGAGGTCCAGGCGACGATCGGAGACGTGGTGCGAACCGTCGAGGCGGTGATCGACCGCGGCGACCCCTTGGAGCCGCGGCTGCTATCCTGGCGCATGCGATGAGGGGACCGGGCCGATGCCCATCCTGAACACCGTGCTCTTGAGCAACGTGCTCGGGCTCGACCTGGGGAGCCACTCCATCAAGGGGGTCGAGCTCCAGCAGGGCTTCGGAGGCTTCCAGGCCCTGCAGCTGCGGAGCCTGCCCCGGGACGACGCGGAGTTCCCGCTGGGCGAGCTGGTGCGGCGCTTCGTGCGCCTCTACCGCTTCCAGACCGAGCACGTGGTGGGCGCGATCGCCGGCGACCGCATGACGGCGCGCCGCCTGGCCTTCCCCTTCAGCGACACCAAGCGCCTCCGACAGGCCGTTCCCAACGAGGTGGCCGACGACCTGCCCTTCGAGCTCGAGGACGTGGTGATCGACTGGCAGCCGGTGGGATCCGACCGCGCCAAGGCGGAGGTTGCCGCGTGCATCGTCCCGCGCCGCGAGGTGGCGAGCTGCCTCGAGGTGTTCCGCACTGCGGGCTGCGAGCCGCGCACCCTCGAGGCCGAGGGGCTGGTGCTCGGGAACCTGGCGGCGGTCTTCGACCTGCCGGGGGCGCGGATGCTCGTGGACCTCGGGCACCGCAAGACCTGCCTGTGCCTGCTGCTGGACGGGCGGGCGGTGGCCGCCCGCACCGTGCCGGTGGGAGGGGCGGCGCTCAGCGCGGCCCTGGCCCAGGACCGCGGCCTCCCCCTGGCCGACGCGGAGCGCGCCAAGTGCGAGGAGGGCATCGGGCTGCGGCCCGGGGGCGAGCCGGGCCCGCACTGCCAGGCCGTGCTCGATCGCATCGCCCACGAGATCCTGCGCACCGGCGGAGGCCTCGAGGCCGCCCTGGGCGGGCGCCCGATCTCCGAGCTCACGCTCCTGGGCGGCGGCGCCCGCCTGGAGCAGGTGGATGCCCTGCTCTCCCGCAGCACGGGGATTCACGCCGCGCGGCTCGGGCTCCCGCCGGCGGGGCGCGACCGCGGCCTGGCGGCGGGCGGCGACCCCCTGCTCTTCGCCCCGGCCATCGCGCTGGCCGTGCGCGGCACCGCGCGGCCCCGCACGCGCATCAACTTCCGCCAGGACGAGTTCGCGCCGCGGATCGACTACCTGGGGCGCCTCCGGCGCGATTTCCGCTGGACGGTCGTCCTCGCCGGCGTCTCGCTGCTGCTCGGGGTCGCCGGCTTCGGCACCCGGACCTTCCTCCAGGCGCGCCGCGCCGGGGCCTTCGAGGCGGAGATCGCGCGCCTCTACGGCGAGGCCTTCCCCGGCCGCCCGGTCCCGGCCAATCCGCTCGGGGCGCTGCGCAAGGAGCTCGGCGAGTCGAGCGGGCTGGCGGAGTTCCTCGGGGTCTACCGCGGCAACCTCTCGGCGCTCGACCTCCTGACCGAGGTGTCGCGCCTCGTGCCCAAGGACCTCGAGATCACGCTCGACGAGCTCTCCATCGACCGGCAGACGATCCGGATGCGCGTCTACGCCAAGAGCTTCGCCTCCGCCGACCGCCTCAAGGCGGAGCTCGCGAAATACCCCGCCTTCGCCCAGGCGCGCATCGGGGCCATCGAGGACGACAAGAAGAGGGGCGGCAAGCGCTTCACCGTGACGATCGGCCTGGCGGCCCGGGAGGAGCCGGCGTGAGGGAGCTCCTGGAGCGGTTGCGGGCCCTGATCCAGAACCTCTCGCCCCGCGAGCGCCTGCTCTGGGGCTGCGTGGGCGGCCTCGCCGCCCTCGCGTTCCTGCTCTTCGCCGTGGTGCTCCCGATCTGGGACTGGGGCAACGGGGTGGGCCAGCGGGCGCAGAGCGCCGAGCAGTCGCTGGAGGCGGTGCTGCAGCTGCGCCGGGAGTACGACGACGTGAAGGTCCGCCTCGCGGACGTGGAGTCCCGGATCGGCAGCGGGCCGCGCGGCAACCTGCGCACGACCCTCGAAGACCTGGCGCGCCAGGCCGGGGTGCGGGTCGAATCCATGGAGCCCCAGGCCTCCCCGGCCCACGCCCGCTTCCGGGAGACCAAGGTGGAGGTCGGCCTCGAGGGCGTGACCCTCGAGCAGGCCGTGAAGTACCTCCACGGGATCGAGGCCCATCGGCAGGTCCTCTCGGTGAAGAGCCTGCGCCTGCGCACCCGCGCCGACCAGCCCTCGCTGCTCGACGTCACGTTCACCGTCTCCGCCTTCGAGCCGGTCTGATGGCCTTCCCGGCCGGCGCCAGGCGCCTCGTGGCCGGACGCCTCCGCGCGCTCTGGATCGCCGGGGCCGGGATGCTGCTCACCTTCCTCTTCTTCGTCTGGGGCTTCCCGGGCGACGCGCTGGCGCGCTTCCTGGAGACCCGGCTCGCGGCGAGCGGGCTCTCGGTGGCGATCGAATCGGCGGGGCCGAGCCTCCACCTCCTGGGCCCCGGGGTCACGGCGCGTGGCGTGCGCGCCGCGCCGCCCGGCGCCGAGCCGCTGCGCTTCGACCGCCTGGAGCTGCGACCGGGCTGGTCGCCCTCGTGGCTTCGCCTGCGGCCGGCCTGGCACGTGGAGCTCCGCGGACCGACCGGCGGTGCCGAGGGGGTGCTGACGTCGGGGCCGGTGGCGGGCTTCGCCGGGGAGCTCGTGGACGTGGACCTGCACGCTCTGCCGCTCGCGAGCGCCTGGCCCGGCGCGGCCCTCGACGGGCGCCTCGACGCGGAGCTCGACCTGGCCCGGGGCCTGGACGGGCCCGAGGGCGACCTCGCCTTCACGGCGCGGGCCGGCACGCTCACGGTCCCGGGCTTCGCCCTGGCCGTGCCCTTCGAGACCCTGCAAGGCGATCTGAAGCTCGGGGGCGAGGCCCGGGTCCTGGTCCGCTCCCTGGAGCTCGCCGGGCCGATGCTCCGGGCCGAGGTGAGCGGCTCGATCGCGAAGGCTCCCCGCTTCGAGATGGCGGAGCTGCAGCTCCAGATCCAGCTCCGCGCCGAGCCCTCGGTGCGGGGCGCCCTGGCCTCCCAGGGCCTCGCGCTCGGAAGCGACGGGAGCGTGCGGATCCGCGTCTCCGGCACCCCCGCCCGCCCCGTCGCGCGCTAGGGGGTCGGCGTGCCGGCGGCCCGGGCCCGGGGTCTCCTCGCCCTCGCGCTCGCCGCCGCCGTGGCGGCCGTCTACGGCCAGACCCTGGGCTTCGACTTCGTCGACCTCGACGACCCCTTCCACGTGACCCACAACCCCCACGTGCGCGCCGGCCTCACGGCCGAGGGTCTGCGCGCCGCCTTCACCCAGCTGCACGCGGGCTACTGGATCCCGCTCACCTGGCTCTCGCACATGCTCGACGGCGAGCTCTACGGGCTCGCCCCGGCGGGCCACCACGCCACGAACGCGCTGCTGCACGCCGGGAACGCGCTCCTGGCGTGGCTGCTCTTCGAGCGGCTCGGCGCGCGGCGGGGGGCCGCGGCCCTGGCCGCGGCGCTCTTCGCGCTGCACCCGCTGCGGGTCGAGTCGGTGGCCTGGGTGACCGAGCGCAAGGACGTCCTCTCCAGCGCCTTCGGGCTCCTCGCGCTCCTGGCCTGGACCCGCTACGCGCGGCGCGGCGGGGCCCTCCCCTACGGGCTCGCCGCGCTGGCGCTCTGCGCGAGCCTGCTCGCGAAGCCCATGCTGGTGACCCTGCCCGGCCTGCTGCTCCTGCTGGACGCCTGGCCCCTGGGCCGCCTGGGGACCGTCCCGCTGCGGCGGCTCCTGCTCGAGAAGGTCCCGCTCCTGGCCCTCGCGGTGGCGGTTGCCGGCGTGACCCTGGTGGCCCAGCGGGGGGCCGCCGCCGAGGGCGCCTTCGGAGGGCTCGCCGCGGCCCTCCCGCTGGAGCTGCGGCTCGCGAACGCGGCGGTCGCCTGCGCCCGCTACCTCGCGAAGCAGCTCCTCCCGGTGCGGCTCTCGGTCCTCTACCCCCATCCCTACCTGCCCGGCGGCACACCCCTGGCGCCCGCCCAGGTGGCCGGCGCGGCGGCGGTCCTGGCGGCGCTGCTCGCCGTGGCCGGGATCTCCGCCCGGCGCGCCCCCTACGTCCTGGTGGGCGGGCTCTGGTTCCTGCTGACCCTCGTCCCGGTGATCGGCCTGGTCCAGTCGGGAACCCAGGCGCTGGCGGACCGCTTCAGCTACTTCCCCTCCCTCGGGCTCGCGCTGGCGCTGGCCTTCGGCGCGTCCGACCTCTGGCGGCGCGCGGGCCGCGCGCACCGCCGGGCACCCGCGCTCGCCGCGGCGCTGGCCGGCGCGCTGCTCCTGGCCTGCGGGCTCGCCTCCTTCCTCGAAGCGCGCCACTGGCGCGACGCCGAGGCCCTGTACCGCCACTCGCTGACCTCGACCCCGGCGAACCCGCTCCTGCGCAGCTACTACGGCATCTGGCTCCAGAAGCGCGGGCGCCTGGAGGAGGCGGCGCTCCAGTACCGGGAGGCCGGCCGCGACGCCGCCTACGCGGCCGCCGCCGAGCACAACCTCGGGACCGTGCGCGAGGCCCAGGGACGCCCCGAGGAGGCGGCCGCCCACTTCGCGCGCGCCCTGGCCCGGGACCCCCACTTTGCCAGCGCGCGCCGGAACCTCTCCCGCCTGCGTCGAACGCTGGGGCGCGAGCCGGCCCCGGCGCTGGCCCCGCCCCCCCCGGGCCCGTAAGCTCGCCAAGCCATGAGCGCCGAGGCGCTGCAACGCGCCTTCAAGACCCTCCTCGATCCCACGCGCCTGCGCATCCTGGCGCTCCTCGAGCGCGAGGAGCTCGCGGTGCAGGAGCTGATGGACGTGCTCGGGATGGCGCAGTCGCGCGTCTCCCGGCACCTGGCCATCCTGCGCGAGGCGGGGCTCCTGGAGGACCGGCGCGAGGGCACCTTCGTCTTCTACCGCCTCGCCCCGCCCCGCGAGCCCCCCTGGCGCGACGCCTGGGAGCTCGCCCGGCGGGAGCTGCGCGGCGATCCCCGCACCCTGCGCGACGCCGCCGCCCTCGAGCGCGTGATGCGGGATCGCGCCACCCGCACCCGCAGCTTCTTCGACTCGGTGGGGCCCGAGTGGGACGCCCTGCGCAAGGTCTTCAACGACGACGCCCTGCGCGCCCGCGCCATCGCGCGGCTGGTGGACCCGGGCCTCGCCGTGGCCGACGTGGGCACCGGCACCGGCATCCTCGCCCTGGAGCTCGCGCGCCTGGGCCTGCGCGTCGTCGCCATCGACAACTCGGCCCGCATGCTCGAGGCGGCCCGGGTCAAGATCGAGCGCGAGGGGCTGACGGGGATCGAGCTCCGGCGCGGGGAGGCCAGCGCCCTCCCGCTCGCGGACGGAGAGGTCGACGCCGCCGTGGCCCACATGGTGCTCCACTACCTCCCCTCGCCCGGCGAGGCGGTGCGCGAGATGGCGCGCGCCGTGCGCCCGGGCGGTGCGGTGGTGGCCGTCGACTTCGTGCGCCACCAGCACGAGTGGATGCGCCAGGAGCTGGGCGTCGCCTGGCTCGGCTTCGCCGAGGAGGAGGTGCGCGGGTGGTTCGCGGAGGCGGCCCTCGGGGGCTACCGCCGCGAGCTGCACGAGGGACTCCCGGCCAGCCGCGACCTCCCGGCCACCTTCATCGCCTCGGGTCGCCGGGGGCCCGCCTGAGTGCAAGCCCGGAGGGCGCGCCGCGGGGCGGAGCCGAGCGGAGCTCGGGGGAGCGCCGCGCCCGGAGCCCGGCTCGCGGCGGTGCTCTTCGACGCGGCGGGCACCCTGATCGAGACCGCCGAGCCGGTGGGCGAGAGCTACGCGCGCCTGGCGCGCCGCTCCGGGGTGGACCTCCCGGCCTGGCGTCTGGAGGACGCCTTCCGGCGCGTGCTGCGGGGCGCCCCGCCCATGGCCTTCCCGGGCGCGGCGCCGGAGGCCCTTTCGGACCTCGAGCGCGACTGGTGGCGCCGGCTCGTGCGCGCGACCTTCCTGGCCGCCGACGGGACGGCGCGCTTCGCGGACTTCGAGGCCTTCTTCGCCGAGCTCTTCGCGCACTTCGCGCGGCCGCAGAGCTGGCGCGCGCTTCCCGGGAGCGCCGAGGTGCTGGCCGCGCTCCGCGGGCGCGGCCTCGCCACCGGGGTGGTCTCGAACTTCGACCAGCGCCTGCCCGCGATCCTCGAAGGGCTGGGGCTCGCGGCGCTCCTCGACTGCGTGGTGCTGCCCGGCGAGGTGGGCGTCGCGAAGCCGGATCCGGCGATCTTCGCCCGGGCGCTCGCGCGCCTCGGCGTGCGCGCCGAGGCGGCCGTCTTCGTGGGCGATCGCGCGGACGAGGACCTGGCGGGTGCGCGCGCGGCCGGCCTCCGGGCCATCGACGTCGGCGACCTTGCTACCCTGGCAGAGCTCCCGGCCCGGCTTGCAGGGGGGATTCCATGAGCCAGCCCGAGGCGCGCGTCGGCCACGACGCCGCCCGCGACTTCTTCCGCGATCGCTTCGGCCTCGACGACCGGAGCCTCGTCCGCGCCCTCGAGGCCGCCCTGGAGAAGCAGGTCGACTACGCGGACCTCTTCCTCGAGTACGCGATCCAGGATGCGGTCTCCCTCGAGGAGGGCCTCGTCAAGACGGGCGACCGCCACGTGGAGCAGGGCGTGGGCGTTCGGGCCCTCCTGGGGGAGCGCCAGGGCTACGCCCACTCGGACGACGTCACCGTGGAGGGCGCGCAGCTCGCCGCCGCGACAGCGGGCTCGATCTCGGCGGGCCCGGGTCGCGGCGACGCCGTGGCCCTCGGAGGCGGACCCCGCCCCGGCCGCGACCTCTACCCGGTGGCGGAGGTGCCCACGGAGGTCCCGGCGGCGCGCAAGGTGGCGCTCCTCTCCGAGATCGACGCCTATGCCCGCAGCCTCGACCCGCGCGTGCGCCAGGTGATGGCGAGCGTCGTCTGCCAGCACCGGCAGGTGCTCGTGATGGGGAGCGACGGCACGCTGGCCGGCGACGTGCGGCCGCTCGTGCGGCTCAACGTGCAGGTGATCGCGGCCCGGCCGGGCGGCGCGCGCCGCGAGGTCGGAAGCCAGGGGATGGGCGGCCGCTGCGAGCTCGGGCAGCTGCTCGACCCGGCGGCCTGGCGCCCGCTGGTGGCCGAGGCGGTGCGCATCGCCGTCGGAAACCTCGACGCCGAGCCCTGCCCCGCCGGCAGCTTCGACGTGGTGCTCGGGCCCGGCTGGCCCGGGGTGCTCCTGCACGAGGCCATCGGCCACGGGCTCGAGGGCGACTTCATCCGCAAGGGGACCTCGGCCTTCAGCGACCGCCGGGGAGAGCGTGTGGCCGCGCCCGGGGTCACGGTGGTGGACGACGGCACGCTGCCCGGGCGGCGCGGCTCGCTCAACGTCGACGACGAGGGCACGCCGACCCAGCGCACGGTCCTGATCGAGGACGGCATCCTGCGCGGCTACCTCCAGGACCGGCTGAACGCGCGGCTCCTGGGCATGGCGCCCACCGGGAACGGCCGCCGCGAGAGCTACGCGCACCTCCCCATGCCGCGCATGACCAATACCTTCATGCTGGCCGGGGAGGAGGAGCCCGCGGACGTCCTGCGCTCGGTGCAGCGCGGGATCTACGCGGTCTCCTTCGGCGGCGGCCAGGTCGACATCACGAGCGGGAAGTTCGTGTTCAGCGCGAGCGAGGCCTACCGGATCGAAGCAGGCCGGGTCGGCGCGCCGCTGCGGGGCGCCACGCTGATCGGGAACGGCCCGGACGTCCTCACGCGCGTCTCCCGGATCGGCCGCGACCTGGCCCTCGACCCCGGCATCGGCACCTGCGGCAAGGACGGCCAGCAGGTCCCGGTGGGCGTCGGGCTCCCCACCCTGCGCGTGGACCAGCTCACCGTGGGAGGCACCGAGGAGTGAGCGCGGAGTGATGGCAAGCCCGAGGGGCGCGCAGCGAGGCGCAGCCGAGCGGAGTCCCAGGGACGGCCCGGGCCGCGAGCTCGTGGCCGAGGCCTTGGAGCTGGCGGCGCGGGCCGGCGCCGACGCCGCCGACTGCCTGCTCCTGGAGAGCGACGCCTTCGAGGCGCGCGTGCGCGGCGACGAGGTCGACTTCGTGAAGCAGGCCCGCGAGCACACGCTGGGCCTGCGGGCGCTGGTGCGCGGCAGCGGCGGCTTCCGGAGCGCCGTCACCTCCACGAGCGACCTCTCCCCCGCGGCGCTGGCCGAGCTCGCCGCCGCCAGCGCAGCCCTGGCCCGGGAGACGGCCCCGGACCCCTTTGCGGGGCTCCCCGAGGACGGCTTCGCCGGGGAGGGCCCGGACCTGCGGCTCCTCGAGCCGCTCGACCGGGAGGTCTCGCCCCAGGAGCACATCGCCGCGGCGCGCCGGGCCGAGGCCGCCGCCCGCGCCGCCGATCCGCGCATCGCGAATTCCGAGGGCTCCGACGTGGGCTCCGCCTTCACGGTCGTCACCTACGGCAGCAGCGCGGGCTTCCTGGGCAGCTACGAGTGCGCGTCCCACTCCCTCGCCTGCCAGCCCCTGGCCCGGGAGAACGGCTCCCAGCAGCGCGACCATTGGTTCACGGCGGCGCGCCGGCGCGCCGAGCTCGAGACGCCCGAGGCCGTGGGGCGGCGCGCCGCCGAGCGCGCGCTGCGCCGGCTCGGCGCCCGCCGCGTCCCCACCTGCGAGGTCCCGGTGATCTTCGACGCCCTCACGGCCCCGAGCCTCCTGGGGCAGCTCGCGGGCTGCCTCGCGGGCAGCGCCGTCTACCGGGAGGCGAGCTGCCTGGCGGGCCGGCTGGGCGAGCGCATCGCGAGCGATCTCGTGAGCGTCGTGGACGACGGGCTCCGGCCGGGGGGCCTGGGCTCCCGGCCCTTCGACGGCGAGGGCCAGGCCAGCCGGCGCACCCCGCTGCTCGCGCGCGGCCGCCTCGAGAGCTACCTGCTCGACAGCTACGCGGCGCGCAAGCTCGGAATGCGCTCCACCGGCAGCGCCGGGCGCAGCCCCGGCGGCCCGCCCTTCGTCTCCCCCGCCAACCTCTGGCTCGAGCCCGGCCCGGCGAGCCTCGCGGAGATCGTGGCGGACACGAAGCGGGGGCTTCTCGTGACCGAGCTCATCGGCATGGGCTTCAACCCCGTGACCGGCGACTACTCGCGCGGCGCCGCGGGGATCTGGATCGAGGGCGGCGCCCTCACCCACCCGGTCGAGGAGGTGACGATCGCCGGGAACCTGCTCGAGATGCTGCTGGCCATCGACGCGGTGGGCTCGGACCTCGAGTGGCGCGGCCGGATCGCCTCGCCGTCGCTGCGCATCGCGAAGCTGACCGTCGCGGGAACCTAGCCGCAGGATGCAGAGTGCTCCCTCCGTGCTCCTGGGCCTCCAGATGCCCGACGTGGACCGCTGGTCGGAGCGCGTCGCGGTGGCGCTGGGCAAGAACCCGGGCCCTTTCACGGGGCCCGGCACCAACACCTACCTCGTGGGCCGCGGACGCCGCCGCCTGCTCCTCGACACGGGGGACGGCCGGCCCGACTACCTCCCGGTCCTGGAGCGGGCCCTCCTCGAGACGGGCTGCGAGATCCAGGAGATCGTGCTCACCCACGGGCACCCGGACCACCTGGGCGGCGCCCGCCAGGTGCTCGAGCGCTTCGGCGCCCGGCGCGTGTCCAAGCTGCCCTGGCCCGGAAACGACGAGCGCTACGGCGTCGAGGTCGAGCCCCTCGCCGACGGCTCCGTCGTCGAGAGCGAGGGGGCCACCCTGCGCGCCGTCCACACGCCGGGCCACGCGCCGGACCACCTCGCGTTCTGGCTCGACGAGGAGCGCGCGCTCTTCTCCGGCGACAACGTGCTGGGCCTCGGCACCACCGTGATCCCGGCGCAGCCCGGGAGCCTGCGCCTCTACCTGGCCTCCCTGGAGCTCCTCCTCGCCCTGCGCCCCGGCGCGATCTACCCGGCCCACGGACCGCGCATCGCCGACGGCGTAGCCAAGCTGCGCGAGTACCTGGAGCACCGCCGGGAGCGCGAAGCCCAGGTCCTCGCCGTCCTGGCCGAGGGCCCGGCGCGCATCCCGGAGATCGTGCGGCGGGTCTACGCCGCCTACCCGGAGGCGCTCCACGCCGCCGCCGCCCAGTCGGTGGGCGCGCAGCTCCTCAAGCTCGCGGAGGAGGGGCGCGCGCGGCCCGGCGCCGGCGAGCCCCTCGAGGCGCGCTGGGAGCTCCCGTGAGCCATCCGGTCCTGGAGCGGCTCGCGAGCCCCGATCCCGAGACCCGCCGCCAGGCCTGCGGCGACGCCGCCGGGGATCCCTCCGCGGTGCTCCTGGCCGATGCTCTGGGCGTGGCCCTGGGCGATCCCGACCCCGGCGTGGCGCGGGCAGCCTCCGACGCGCTGGCGGCCATCGGCCGCAGCGGCGCGGACCTGGGTGGCGTGCTGCGCGCGGCCCTGCGCAGCGGGAGCCGGGAGCGGCGCCTCCGGGCCGCCCTCACCAGCGCGCGCCTCGAGGCCCCGGACGTGGGGCTCCTGCCGGCCCTGGTGGAGGGCCTCGGCGCCGCGGCGGGCGACGAGCGCTGGGCCGCCGCGCGCCTGCTGGTGGAGGCGGGCCGGCGCCACGGCGAGGTGCTGCTGCTGCTCCTGGGCCTCGCGCGCGGCGGCGAGAACCCCGACGCGCGGCGCATGGCCTGCCACACCCTGCGCGAGCTCGCGCCCGACCTGCCGGAGACCGCCGCCGCGCTGCTCCAGGCCTCCCGCGACGCGGACCCCGGCGTGCGCCGGGCGGCCCTCGCCGCCCTGCCCTCTCTCCAGGACCCTCCCCCGCCCGTGGTCGAGCGCCTGCTGGCCGTGCTCGGCGGCGACGCGGATCCGGCCAGCCGGCGCATCGCCACCGCGGGGCTCGCCGCGCACGCGGCCGCGGCGCCGAAGCCGCTGCGCGAGGCAGCCCGGCGCGCCCTCGCCGCCGCCGCCGACTCCGGCGACGAGGGCCTGCGGCGCGGCGCAGCGCGCGCGCTGGCGCGCCTGGCTCTCCCAACGCGCGGCGCCAGCGACCGCTGAGCGGGGAGCCGCACCACGCACTGCGCGTTCCACCCCCAGCGCGGCGTGCACGCGGGTCGGGTGCGGATCTAGCCGGGGAGCCGCTCCAGCACGAAGAAGAACTCGTCGCCCCGGGTGGGCTTCTCCGCCACCCGCTTCATCCGCCAGCCGCGCTGCCGCTCCTCCAGGTGGTCGAGGAGGGCGCGGAAGGCCTCGAAGGTCCAGACGTGGTAGTGGATGCTGTAGCCCCGCTCGAAGAGCTCGCGCGCCAGGTCCTCGGACTCCGCCTCGGGCCGGTGCCGGAAGTGGCGGCAGCCGACCTCGAGGGCGAAGTCCCGGAAGGCCTCGTAGTCGCGCTCGCGGCTCGGGTGCTCGAAGTCCGCCACGAGGTGCTCGATCGGCGTCAGAGCCCGTCCGCGGTCGAAGGTGAAGCGCTTGTCGGGGAGGGCCAGGAAGACGCGCCCGGCCGGCCGGAGCACCCGCTGCCAGTGGAGGAGCGCACCGATCGGATTCGCCAGGTGCTCGAGGACGTGGCTCGCGATCACGAAATCCAGCGAGGCGTCGGGGATCGAGGCCAGGACCTCGCCGTCGTCCAGGATGTCCGGCTCGAGGATCTCGCCCTCCGCCAGCTCCGGGTACTGCTTCCGGAGCTCCGCCGCCGGCAGGCGGTCCACGTAGCGCACCCGCAGATGGCGCGCCGGGAGGGCCCGGTGGAGGGCGCCGATCTCGATGCCCTCGCCGGCGAGGAGGCCCAGGAGCTCGGCGCGCAGCCTGCGGTTGGACGAGACGAGCTTCCGGACCTTCCGCCCGAGGCCCATGGGGACCGCACCCTCCCCCGGTGCCGGTCAGGAGAGCAGCCAGTCCACCGAGAAGCGCCCGGGCCCCATCAGGAAGAAGACGAAACAGATCGCCGCCAGGTTGATCGTGTACTCGGCGCCGGGCGGATCGTTGGTGATGAGATAGCCGGCGCCCCGGTGCCCGATGCGGCCTGCGACGAGCATCGTCACGACGAGCAGCAGGCAGGCGGGACGCTGGAAGAGGCCCAGGGCCAGGAGCGTCCCGCCGGTGATCTCCGAGAGCATGGCCACGCGGGCCTGCACCGGCGCCATGGGCACGCCGAGCTCGGTCAGCCAGGCCACGAAGCCCTGCATGCTGCCGGTGCCCACGAGCCCGAGCTTGCCCAGCCCGTGCACCACGAAGCAGATCCCGATGAAGAGCCGGCCGATCAGGAGCGCCACGTCCACGAGGAGGTCGCTGCGTCCGATCAGGAGCGAGCCCTGGTCCATCGTCCCCTCCCTGCCCGCGCCGGCGCGCGGACCCGGCTCACAGGTTGTAGCCCGCCTCGCCGTGGAGCGCGCCGTCGAGGCCCTGGATCTCCTGCTGCTCGTCGACCCGCAGCCCCGTCACGCCCTCCGTGACCTTCAGGGCCAGCCAGGTGAGCGCCGCGGTCCAGACCACCGCGAAGAACTCTGCTCCGAGCTGCACCCCGAGCTGGCTCCCGATCGCGAGACCGACCTGGTTGCCGCCGAAGACGTCCGAGGCGAAGACGCCGGCCAGGGTCGTGCCCACGATCCCCCCGACGCCGTGGACGCCGAAGACGTCCAGCGAGTCGTCGTAGCCGAACCGCTTCTTGACCTGCGTCGAGACGTACCAGCAGAGCGAGCCCGACGCGGCGCCGATGGCCAGGGCGCCGACGGGGCCCACGAAGCCCGAGGCGGGCGTCACCGCGGCGAGCCCCGCCACGGCCCCCGTCGCCACCCCGAGCATCGAGGGCTTCCCGAACCGCGCCCACTCGATCGCCATCCAGGTGAGAGCGGCGGCCGACGCCGACACGTGCGTCGCCACCAGCGCCGTGGCGGCGGTGCCGCTGGCCGCCACGGCGCTCCCGGCGTTGAAGCCGAACCAGCCGACCCACAGCATCCCCGTTCCCATGACGGTCATCGTCAGGTTGTGGGGGGGCATGGGGGTCTCCGGGTGACCGCGCCGCGGGCCGAGGACGAGGCACGCGACCAGCGCCGCGACCCCCGCGGTGATGTGCACCACGATCCCGCCGGCGAAGTCGAAGACTCCCAGGTCGGCGAAGAAGGCGCCCTGGCCGCCCCAGACCATGTGACAGATCGGCAGGTACACGAGCACCAGCCAGAGGCCCGAGAAGAGGAGCATGGCCGAGAACTTCATGCGCTCGGCGAAGGCGCCCACGATCAGGAGCGGCGTGATGATGGCGAAGGTGAGCTGGTAGGCGAAGAAGAGCGGCTCGGGGATCGTGCCCCAGAGCGTCTCGCCGCCGATCCCGGCCAGGAAGGACTTCGAGAGGCCGCCGGCGAAGGAGTGCAGGCCCAAGGCGCCCTTCTCGTAGCCCGAGGGCTCGAAGGCCACGCTGTAGCCGAAGGCGAGCCAGAGCAGCGTCACGACCCCCGTGAGCGCGAAGCACTGCATCAGCACCGAGAGCACGTTCTTGGCGCGCACGAGGCCGCCGTAGAAGAGCGCGAGGCCCGGCAGCGTCATGAAGAGGACGAGCGCGGTCGAGGTGAGCATCCAGGCCGTATCGCCGGAGTCGAGCTCCTCCTGCGCGAAGGCCGCTTCCGGGGTGACGAAGAGCGCCAGGGCCAGGGGTGCGCCGGATCCCCGGCACCATCGCATCTCGCTCACGTTCGGGTCCCTCCCCATGCGCGGCTCCCGGGTCCGCCCCCCGGCCAGGGCCCGCGCGGCCCCTCTTATACCGCGCGGCCCCGCGCTTCCCCAAGAAAAGATTGCGGCCCGAGGCCCCGCTACGCGTCCGGGCGCGTCTGGCGCAGCGGGTCGAGGAGACGGGCGAGCTCGGCCTCCGGGAGGACGCGCCGCTCCTGGCACACCTCCCGCACGCTGCGGCCGGAGGCCGCCGCCTCGGCCACGAGGGCGGCGGCCGCGTCGTAGCCCAGGGCCGGGACGAGCGCCGTGGCCAGGGCGAAGCTCCGCTCCACGAGCGCCGCCGTCCGCTCCCGATCGACCTCCAGGCCCTCGACGCAGCGCCGGGACAGGAGCTCGGCCCCTCGGGCCAGGAGCTCGATCGAGGCCAGCAGGTTCCGCGCGATGAGCGGCAGGAAGGCGTTGAGCTCGAGCTGGCCCGAGAGCCCGCCCAGCGCGATCGCCGCGTCGTTCCCGATCACCTGGGCCGCCACCTGGGTCACCACCTCGCAGACGACCGGGTTCACCTTGCCGGGCATGATGGAGGAGCCGGGCTGGAGGGCCGGGAGACGCAGCTCGCCCAGGCCGCAGCGGGGCCCCGAGGCCAGCAGGCGCAGGTCGCTCGCGATCTTGAAGAGCGAGACCGCCAGCGCGCGCAGCGCGCCGCTCGCCTCCACCGCCGCGTCCCGGGCCCCCTGGGCCTCGAAGGGGTCGGTCGCCTCCCGGAAGTCGAGGCCGGTGCCGCGCGAGAGATGGGCGATGGCGAGGCGCGGGAAGTCGAGGCGCCGATTCAACCCCGTTCCCACGGCGGTGCCGCCCAGGGCCAGCTCCGCGAGCGCCTCGGAAGCGGCCTCCACGCGCCGCCTCCCCTGCTCCACCTGGCGCCCCCAGCCGGCGAACTCCTGGCCCAGGCGCACGGGCGTCGCATCCATCAGGTGGGTGCGCCCGATCTTCACCACCAGGTCGAGCTCGAAGGCCTTGCGCGCGAGCGCCCCGTGAAGGCGCAGGAGCGCGGGCAGGAGGTCCTCGTGGAGGGCGCAGCGGGCGGCCACGTGCAGGGCCGTGGGCATCACGTCATTGCTCGACTGCCCGGCGTTCACGTGGTCGTTCGGGTGCACGGAGGGGCCGCCCGGGCCCAGGAGCTGGCCGGCCCGGCGCGCGATCACCTCGTTGGCGTTCATGTGGGTCGAGGTGCCCGACCCGGTCTGGAAGACGTCCAGCACGAACTGCTCGTCGAGCGCCCCCTCGGCCACCTCGAGGGCGGCGCGTTCGACGGCCCGGGCCAGCTCCGACGGGAGGACCCCGAGCTCGCCGTTGGCCCTCGCCGCGGCCGCCTTGACCAGTCCCAGGGCCCCCACGAAACGGCGCGGGAAGCGCTCGCCGCTCACGCGGAGCTCGAGCGCGCGCTGCGTGCCGGCGCCCCAGAGCGCCTCGGCGGGGACGCGGACCTCCCCCAGGAAGTCCCGCTCGATGCGGCTGCGACCGGATCCCTCGCTCATGGCCGATCCTCCTCGCGGCGCGTCTCGGAGCGCCCCGCCGCGCCCCCCTATTCTGACCGCTCGGCCCTGCGCTTGGAATTGACCCGGCGGCTCGATTTCGCAAGAATTGCCCAATCCAACGCCTTGCCCTCGCCGACCGGGCGAGAAGGAGTGCCCATGCCTCAGCTCAAGGGGACGAAGACCCACAAGAACCTGAAGGACGCCTTCGCGGGCGAGTCCCAGGCCAACCGCCGCTACCTCTACTTCGCCCGCCAGGCGGACATCGAGGGCTATCCCGACGTCGGTGGCCTCTTCCGCGACACCGCGGAGGCCGAGACGGGCCACGCCCACGGGCACCTCGACTTCCTGAAGCCGGCGGGCGATCCGGCCACCGACAAGCCGATCGGCACCACCTCCAAGAACCTCGCGGCGGCGGTGGCGGGCGAGACCTACGAGTACACCGAGATGTACCCGGGCATGGCCAAGGAGGCCCGCAACGAGAAGTTCGACGACATCGCCGAGTGGTTCGAGACCCTGGCCAAGGCCGAGCGGTCCCACGCCGGGCGCTTCAAGGGCGCTCTCGACGGGCTCGAGGAGCTCTGACCGCTGCAGGTCCCCCCGCCCGAGCGTCCGACCCGCGACTGGCGCTACGACGGTCCCGGCTACGCCGATCCGGAGGAGATCGATCGGGAGCTGCGGCGGGTAGGTGAAGTCTGCCACCAGTGCCGGCGCTGCCTGCCGCTCTGCTCCGCCTTCCCTCGCCTCTTCGAGCTCGTCGACGCCACCGACCGCGAGGTCGAGGGCGTGAGCCAGGCCGGCTTCGAGGAGGTGAACGAGCTCTGCTTCCACTGCAAGAGCTGCTTCAACCACTGCCCCTACACCCCCCCCCACGACTGGGACGTGGACTTCCCGGCGCTGATGCGGCGCCAGCAGCTGGCGCGCGCCCGGCGCGACGGGATCCCCCTCCTGCGCCGGATCACCACCTTTACCGACCGGATCGGCCGGGTGGGAAGCCTGGCGCCGGCGCTCATGAACCTCGCCAACCGCAACCCGCTCTCCCGCTTCCTGATGGAGAAGACCCTCGGCATCCACCGCCGCTGGGTGCAGCCCGCCTACCACGCGGAGACCGTCGAGCGCTGGTTCCGCAAGCGCGGACCGCGGGCGGAGGGCCGCAACGGCCGCGCCGTGCTCTTCACGACCTGCAGCGTGAACTACAGCGACCCCGCCGTCGGACGCGCCGCCGTGGAGGTGCTGGAGCGCAGCGACGTGCGCGTGGACGTCTGCTACGAGCGCTGCTGCGGGATGCCCTTCACCGACATCGGAGACCTCGACGCCGCCCGGAAGAGCGCGGAGCAGAACGTCGCCGACCTCCTCCCCTTCGTCGAGGCGGGCGCCGTCGTGGTGGTGCCCGGCCCCTCCTGCTCCCTCATGCTGAAGACCGAGTACCCGAAGCTCCTCGGGAGCGAGGCGGCGGCGCGCGTGGCGGGCGCCACCCGCGACCTGATGGAGTTCCTCCACGAGCTCGCCCGCGCCAGGAAGCTCGACCGCGACTTCGCGCGCCCTCTCGGCCGGGTCGCCTACCACGCCCCGTGCCACCTGCGCGCCCAGAAGGTCGGCCTCCCGGCCGCGGCGCTGCTCGAGCGCCTGGCCGGGGCCGAGGTGGTGCCCGTCGAGGCCTGCTCCGGGGTCGACGGCACCTGGGGCATGCAGGCGCGCTTCCACGGCGAGTCCCTGAAGGTGGCCGCCCGCATGCTGGAGGGCATCGGCGCCGCCCGGCCCGACCACGTGGCCACCGACTGCCCGCTCTCGGCCCTGCGCATCCAGGAGGGCCTCGGGCGGGAGGCCGTGCATCCGATCGTGCTCCTGCACCGCGCCTACGGGCTCGGCCCGGAATGAGGCGCCTCGGCGCCGACGAGATCGTCGACCTCGAACGCTACGCCGTGCTCCGCCCGGACTACCGGGACCGGGTGATCGCCTACAAGAAGGGCCGCCGCATGGCGCTGGGCGAGCGGGTGAGCCTCGTCTTCGAGGACCGCGAGACGCTGCGCTTCCAGGTGCAGGAGATGCTCTTCATCGAGCGGATCCGCGAGCCGGCGAAGGTCGAGCAGGAGCTCGCGGTCTACAACGAGCTGATGCCGGGCCCGGGCGAGCTCTCGGCCACGCTGTTCGTCGAGATCACGGACGGTTCCGCGATCCGGCCCGAGCTCGATCGGCTGATCGGTCTCGACGAGCACGTCTTCCTGGTGCTGGGCGAGGGGGCGGAGGAGGAGGCGCTGCGCGCCCGCTTCGATGCGAAGCAGCTCGCCGAGGACCGGATCGCCGCCGTCCAGTACGTGCGCTTCGGGCTCGGCCCGGCGCGCGCGGCGCGCTTCCGCGACCCGCGCGTGCGCGCGCGCCTCCGCATCGATCACCCGAACTACCGGCGCGAGGACGAGATTCCCGAGGCCGTGCGCGAGCACCTGATCCAGGATCTCTCGCGGGATCCCGAGCCGCTGCTCCGCCGCGACGACCCCGCACCCGGCGCAGCGGCACGAGACGAGCTCCTCGCGCGCTCCCCGCTGGCACGGCTCCTGCGCCCCGCCACCCCGCGCCTCCCGGGCCACCGGGTGGTGGAGGCCGCCGACCCCACCCTGGGTCTCCTCGAGGCCACCCCGGAGCAGCTGGCCGAGCTCCTGGCCCTCGTGCAGCGCGCCGTCCGCGACGTGCTCGCCGAGCACGGCAGCGCCCGCGTGACCCTCGACGCCGGCCCCGGCGCCGCCCCCCTGCGCTGGCACATCTCCGCCCGCCCCTGAGGGCGGAAGAGCGGGGACGTTCCTTGCGTTATTGCGAAACGGGAGCGGGGCAGGAGCTCCGCGCGGCGGACGCCCCCGATTCGCAATAACGCAAGGAACGTCCCCGCTACTCCCCGAGGAGCTCGAGCAGGCGCTCGGGGGGGCGGCCCAGGGCGGCGCGGCGACCGCGCACCAGGATGGGGCGCTCCAAGAGGACGGGGTGCGCGGCGAGGGCGTCAAGGAGCGCGTCCTCGGACGTGCCCGGACCGAGGCCCGCCTCGCGGTACGCGTCCTCGTTCTGGCGGGTCCACTGGGACACCGGGCGCCCCAGGCGCGCGCGGAGCTCGACGAGCTCGGCGCGGCTCAGCGGCTCCTCCAGGTAGCGGCGCTCGGCGAAGCGCACGCCGCGCTCCTCGAGCAGGGCCCTGGCGGCCCGGCTCTTCGAGCAGCGCGGGTTGTGCAGGAGGAGCAGCTCGTCGCCGCTGCGGGGAAGCGGCATGGGGGACTCCTCGGGCGAGGGAGAGACCGGATCCTAGCTCGCCGCCGGTCGGGTAGAATGCGCTGCTCCCATGACCGGCCGCGCGCCCTTCGCCCTGGCCTGCCTCGCGCTCTCCGCCTGCGCGGGCGCTCCGGCCGTCCGCGAGGGACAGCCGACGCTCGAGCAGCTCCTCGGGGAGCGGCCGCGCCCGCCCTGGGTCGCCGCGCACCCGGACGACGAGTCGCTGGCTGGCGCCGTGCTCGCGAAGGCCTGCCTCGACCTGGAGCTCCCGTGCCACTTCCTCGGGTTCCTCCGGATCTTCGGGGTTCAGGACCCGGGCCGCCACCACGAGGAGTTCGACGGGAATCGGGAGTGCGGGCGCCGCGCCGACGGCGCCGCGCGCTCCTGCCTCGAGGTCATGGCCGAGAACACGCATGCCCACCGCTCGCAGGAGACCGACATGGACGCGGCTCGGCGCGCGGCGAAGCTCGCCTCCGCCGTCTACCTCCGCCACGTGGACCCCTTCGGCCCGGAGGCCGCCGTCTGGACGGGGGAGCTGGACGCGGGAAGATGACGCGAGCCGACCTCGCCGTGCGCCCCGGGCTCGCGATTCCCGCCGCGGAGCTGCGGGAGAGCGCGAGCCGCGCCGGCGGGCCCGGCGGGCAGAACGTGAACAAGGTCAGCACGCGCGTGACCCTGCGCTGGAACGCCCGCGCGAGCGCGGCGCTCGGCGAGGGGCAGCGCCGCCTGCTGCTCCAGAGCCTGGCGGGACGCCTCACCCGCGCCGGCGAGCTCGTGGTCCACTGCGGCCGGACGCGCAGCCGGGCGCGCAACCGCGAGCTCGCGCGCGAGCGGCTGGCCGAGCTGGTGCGCGAGGCGCTCCGCCCGCGCCATCGGCGGATCCCGACGGGGCCCCGGCCCGGCGCCCGCGAGCGGGAGCTCGCCGCCAAGCGGCGCCGCAGCGAGCTCAAGCGCGCGCGCCGCTCGCCGCGCGGCGAGAGCGGGGAGTGAGGCGGCGCGCGATCGCGGGCCTCCTGGCTGTGGCCCTCGCCGCGGCCCTCCTCCTCTTCCGCCCCTGGCTCTTCGGCGGGAACCTCCACGAGGTGATCCCCGGCGAGGTCTACCGCAGCGGCCAGCTCTCGGCGCCGGAGCTCGACGCGCGCATCAGTGCGCTCGGGCTCCGCTCCGTCGTGAACCTGCGCGGGCTCGACCGCGAGGAGCGCTGGTCCGGCGAGCAGGACCGCGTCCTCGCCGCGCGCGGGGTCGCGCAGCACGGCGTGCGGCTCTCTGCCCGGCGCCTGCCCTCGCCGCAGAGGCTCGAGGAGCTGGCGAAGATCCTCGAGACCGCCGAGCGTCCGCTCCTCGTCCACTGCGGCGCCGGCACCGACCGCACCGGCCTCGCCGCCTCCCTGGCCCTCCTGCTGGCCGGCCAGGGCGTGGAGCGCGCCCGCGCCGAGTTCGGGCTGCGCCACGGTTTCCTGGGCTGGCTCTCGCGCTCGGACCTGCCGGCCTGGCTCGACCTCTACGCGGGCTGGCTCGCCGCCCGGGGCGAGGCCCACGCGCCCGCCGCCGTGCACCGCTTCCTGGCGGAGGGCTACATCCCGTACTTCTACAAGGCCTCGATCGAGACCGTCGAGCTGCGCCGCGTGCTCGAGGTGGACCAGGCCACCACGGCGGTCTTCCGCGTCACGAACCGGAGCCCGAAGCCCTGGCGCTTCCGGCCCGGCGACGTCCTCGGGGTCCACCTGGGCGCGCAGCTCGCCTCCCTCGACCCCGACCGGCCCTGGCAGCACTCCGCCCGGGGCGAGACTCCGGACCGGAGCTTCGCTCCCGGCGAGAGCGCGGAGATCCCGCTGCACCTGCCGCCGCTCCCGGCGCCGGGGCACTACCGGCTCACCATCGACCTGGTCGACGAGCTCGTGGCCTGGTTCGCGGACATGGGCTCGCAGCCCCTCGAGCTCGAGCTGGAGGCGCGCCGCGCCGGCGAGCGAAGCCCGTGACTACTGGATCCGCACCCGGCCCGAGAAGCCCTCGTCGTAGCCGTGGAAGTAGGCGAGCTCGCCCTCGGGCCAGCGCCAGCAGTAGTAGCCCTCGCCGTTGTCGAAATCGATCAGCCAGAGGCCCTTCACCTCGACGCCGAGGGCCTCCATCGAGCGCACCCAGTGGCTCACCACCTGGCGCAGGGTCGTCTCCAGGGAGGCGCGCTCGGGGGAGCCCTCCAGCGCGGCGTCGCGCTGCTGGAGGAGCTTCTCGGCCTCCTGGACCGAGAGCTCGGTCCGGCGCCGCACCTCCGCGAGCATCTCGCGGGCGGCGGGCAGGGTCCAGCTGCGTCGGGACGCGGTCGGCACGAGGTGCTCGCGAGGTTCTGCGGGGGCAGGAGCCGGCCCTCCCGGGCCCACCGCCGCGGCGCCCCGGAGCATGCCGCGCCCCGCGCGCCGGCGCACGCGCGCTGGCGCGCGCGCGGTGCATCCGGTACCCCCCGCGCGTGGTCCGTCGCGAGCCCCAACCCCTCGTCCTCGCCAGCGCCTCGCCCCGGCGCCGCGAGCTCCTGGCCCGGGCCGGGGTATCCTGCGAGGTCCGGCCCGCCGACATCGACGAGGCGGCCCTCCCCGGCGAGGGGCCGCGGGAGTACGCGCGGCGCCTGGCCGAGAGCAAGGCCCTGGCCGTGGCGCGCGGCCTCGGGCCCGCGCCCGCGCGCTTCGTCCTCGGCGCGGACACGGTGGTGGTTCTGGGCGACGAGCTGATCGGCAAGCCCGCCGACGCGGCGGTGGCCCTCGCGACGCTGCAGAGGCTCGCGGGGCGCGGCCACCGGGTGGTGACGGCCGTCGCGCTCGCGCGCAGCGACTCCCTCGAGGTGCGCACCCTCGACGCCACGAGCCGGGTCCGGATGCGCGCGGCGGGCGACGACGAGCTGCGGGAGTACGTGGCCACCGGCGAGCCCCTGGACAAGGCCGGCGCCTACGGGGCCCAGGGCGCGGGCCGGCGCCTGATCGAGGAGATCGACGGGAGCGAGAGCAACGTGATCGGGCTCCCGCTGGAGGAGACGCTGGCCCTCCTGCGCGGCGCGGGCGTCCCGGTGGAGCACCCGTGAGCGAGGGGGCGCAGCTCCGCGAGCGGCTCGACCGGGTGCGCGCGCGCATCGGCGGCGCCGCCCGGCGCGCCGGGCGCAGCGCCGACGAGATCACCCTGGTGGGAGTGGCGAAACGGCAGCCCGCGGAGCGGGTCGCGGCGGCGCGCCGCGCCGGCCTGCACTGCGTGGGCGAGAGCTACCTCCAGGAGGCGCAGGCCAAGATCCCCCGGGTGGGGGCCCTGCTCGCGGCCTGCGGCGCGGCGCCGCCGCACTGGCACTTCGTGGGCCGGCTCCAGCGCAACAAGGCGCGCGAGGTGGCGCGCTTCTTCGACGTGGTCGAGAGCGTGGACCGCGAGGAGCTGGGCCTCGAGCTCGAGCGCCGCGCCGCCGGGCGCGCGCAGCCGCTCGAGGTGCTGCTCCAGGTGAACGTGAGCGGCGAGGCCCGCAAGGGGGGCGTGGCCCCGGAGGCGCTGCCCGAGCTGCTGGCCGCGAGCGCGCGCTGGCGCCGCCTGCGCGTGGTGGGCCTCATGGCGATCCCCGCCGCCGCGGAGGACCCCGAGGCGAGCCGGCCCGCCTTCGCGCGCCTGCGCGAGCTGCGCGACGCCCTGCGCGGGGGCCCCGGCGCCGAGGGCCTGCGCGAGCTCTCGATGGGGATGTCGGCGGACTTCGAGGTGGCGATCGAAGAAGGGGCCACCTGGGTGCGGGTCGGAACCGCGCTCTTCGGGGCGCGCGATCCCGGCCCCGCGCGGGCGAGCCGGGAAGAGGAGTGAGCATGTCGCTTCACGAGCAGCGCATCGGCTTCCTCGGCGCCGGCGCCATGGCGACGGCCCTGGCCGGCGGGCTCCTGAAGGCGGGCGTCCCGCGCGAGCGGCTGGCCGCCGCGGACCCGGATCCCGGGCAGCGCGAGGCCCTGGCGCGGGTGCTGGGCGTGGCGGTGCTGGAGCGCAACGGGGATCTGGTGGCGCGCAGCGACGTGGTGGTGCTGGCGGTGAAGCCGGGCGTGGTGGCCGGGCTCCTGGCCGGGCTCGGCGGCGCCGGTGCGAGCGCGCTCGCGCGGCCGCTCTGGATCTCGATCGCGGCGGGGATCCCGCTGGCGCGGCTCGAGGCGGGTCTGCCGGCGGGGGCCCGCGTGGTGCGCGCCATGCCGAACACGCCGGCCCTGGTGCAGGCCGGCGCCACCGCCCTCTGCGCCAATCGCCACGCCGGGCCGGGGGACCGGGCGGCGGCCCGCGCGCTCTTCGAGAGCGTGGGCCTCGCCTGGGAGGCCCCGGAGGAGCCGCTCCTCGACGCCGTGACGGGCCTCTCCGGCAGCGGGCCGGCCTTCTTCTTCCTGATGCTCGAGGCCCTGGCCGAGGCGGGCGCCGAGCAGGGGCTCCCGCGCGCGGTGGCGCTGCGCCTGGCCTGCCAGACGGCGCTCGGCGCCGCCCGGCTCGCCCTCGAGAGCGGGCGGGAGCCCGCGGAGCTGCGGGCCCAGGTGAGCTCCCCGGGCGGCGCCACGCTCGCGGGGCTCGCCCGCCTGGAGGCCCGCGGCTTCCGCGCCGCCATCGCCGAAGCGGTGGCAGCCGCCACCGCGCGCTCGCGCGAGCTGGGGCGGGCCTAGCGGATCCCCCCCGGGGGGAGGATCAAGAAATCGCGCCCTTCGGCCGATCTCCTGCCGCACGGCGAACTCCCGATGCGCATCACCCCGCTCGACATCCGCAACCACCGCTTCCCGCGGAGCCTCTCCGGCTACGCGCGCGAGGAGGTCGACGCCTTCCTGCGCATGGTCTCCGAGGACTACGAGGGGGCCCTGCGCGAGATCGAGCGGCTGCGGCAGGACCTCGCGCGGCAGAAGGCCCGGGTCGAGGACCTGAGCGCCAACGAGAAGACGCTGCAAGCCACCCTCACGACGGCCCAGCAGCTGAGCGAGGACCTGAAGCGCACGGCGGCGAAGGAGGCCGAGATCCTGGTGAGCCAGGCGGAGGTCAAGGGCGAGAAGATCCTGGACGCCGCCCACCGGCGCGCCGCCCGCCTGGCGGAGGACATCCGGGAGATGCGACTCATGCGCGTGCGCCTGGCCGCTGCGGTGCGCCGGGCGATCGAGAGCCACCTCGGCATGCTCGCCGGGCTCGAGGCCGAGGCGGAGAGCGATCCCCTGCTCCAGGAGAAGATCGCCTACCTGAGCCAGGGACCCCCGCAGCCGCCCCGACCGGGCGGGGACCCTTGACTCCAGCGGGCCGGGACGGAGCTTTGCCCGAAGCTCCCGCACGCGCTGGCGGGGGCCCAGGGCGGTCGGTAGAGTCGCCCCCCCTGGCAGCAAGCGAGGCGGAGATGCCCACCTACGAGTACCTGTGCCAGAAGTGCGAGCGCGAGTTCGAGGTCGAGCAGCGCATCACCGACGACCCGATCAAGACCTGCCCGAGCTGCCGCTCCCGGAAGGTCAAGCGCTTGATCTCCCGAACGTCGTTCGTCCTCAAGGGGGGCGGCTGGTACTCGGACCTCTACTCCGGGCCCGACTCCAAGAAGCCCAAGGACGCCGGCGCCGCCTCCGAGACGAGCAAGCCCGCGGAGGGCGGCAAGCCCTCCGACGCCGGCAAGGAAGCGAGCCCGGCCGGCGAGTCCTCGCCCGCGAGCTCGGGCTCCGAGCCCAAGGCGGAGACCCCGGGCGCGGGCAAGAAGGGCGCCGCCAAGGGCGCGAAGGGCGCCAAAGCCGCGGCCTGACCCTATACTGGCGCCCCGCCTGCTGCGCGCGGGAAGGAGGCGCCGGCACCGTGAGCCAGCCGCAGCGGACCCTCGTCGTCGACGGTCTCGCGCTCGCCCAGGAGATCCGCAAGGAGCTCGCCGAGGCGGTGGGCCGCCACGCGGCGGCCGGGCGCAGGCCCCCGTGCCTGGCGGTGGTCCTCGTGGGCGACGACCCGGCGAGCGTCTCCTACATCCGCGGCAAGCGGCGCGCCTGCCAGCGCGTGGGCATGGACTCGCGGGAGGACCGCCTCCCCGCGGCGGTGCGCGAGGCCGACGTGCTGGACCGCGTGCAGGCGCTCAACGCCGACCCCGGCGTCGATGGCATCCTGGTGCAGCTCCCGCTGCCGGGCGGGATCCGCGCCTACGAGGTGGCCTCCGCCATCGATCCGGGCAAGGACATCGACGGCCTCCACCCGCTCAACGCCGGGCGCCTGCTCCTGGGCCAGCCCTGTCTGGTTCCCTGCACGCCCCTGGGAATCCTGGAGATCCTGCGCCGCCACGAGGTCCCGCTGGAGGGCTCCCGCGCCGTCGTGATCGGGCGCAGCGCCATCGTGGGGAAGCCCGTGGCGCTGCTGCTCCAGCAGGCCAACGCCACCGTCACGATGTGCCACTCGAAGAGCCGCGACCTTCCGGCCCTCTGCCGGGAGGCCCAGGTGCTCGTCGCGGCGGTGGGAGTCCCGCGCCTGGTCCGGGGAGACTGGATCCAGCCGGGAGCCGCCGTCATCGACGTGGGCGCGACCTCGAAGGACGGCGAGCCGGTGGGGGACGTGGACACCGAGAGCGTGATGGGGATCGCGCGCCTCGTGACCCCGCACCGGCGCGGCGTCGGCCCCATGACCATCACGATGCTCCTCTCCAACACGCTCAAGGCCTACGAGGCCCGGCTCCCGGCGTGAGCGCGGGCAAGCGCACGCCCCTCTACGAGGCGCACCGGCGGCTCGGCGGTCGCCTCGTCGAGTTCGCCGGCTTCGACCTGCCGGTGCAGTACACCTCCATCGTCGAGGAGCACCGGGCGGTGCGCGAGCGCGCCGGTCTCTTCGACGTCTCCCACATGGGCCAGATCCGCCTCTCGGGGCCCGCGGCGATCGGGGCGGCGGAGCGCCTGCTCTCGCGCCCCATGGCCGACCTGCGCTGCGGGCGGGTCCGCTACGCGCTGCTCTGCAACGAGGCGGGCGGCGTGGTGGACGACGTGACCGCCTACCGGGTCGCCGAGGACGCGATCCTGCTGTGCGTGAACGCCTCGAACATCGAGAAGGACTACCGCTGGATCGTGCGCCACGCCCCCGCCGGGGCCGAGGTTCGCAACGAGAGCGACGAGACGGCGCTGCTCGCCCTCCAGGGCCCGGCCAGCCCGGAGATCCTGGCTCCCCTCGCGGGAGAAGGGGTCGCCGGGCTCCGGCGCTACGCCTTCGCCCGCCTTCCGGTGGGGGGGCGGCCGGCGCTGGTCTCGCGCACGGGTTACACGGGGGCCGACGGCTTCGAGCTCTACCTCGCGGCGGGTGACGCGCCCGCCGTGTGGGAGGCCCTCCTCGAGGCCGGCCGGCCGCTCGGCTGCCTGCCCGCGGGGCTCGGCGCGCGCGACACGCTGCGCCTCGAAGCGGCCCTTCCGCTCTACGGCCACGAGCTCGACGACACGACCTCGCCCCTCGAGGCCGGCCTCGACCGCTTCGTGGCCCTGGACCGCGACTTCATCGGCGCCGCGGCCATCGCCCGCAGGCGCGCGGCGGGCCACGAGCGCGCGCTGGCGGGCTTCGAGCTGCTGGAGCGGGGCGTGGCGCGGGCGGAGCACCTGGTGGCGGTGGGCGGCCGGACCGTGGGGCGGGTGACCTCGGGGGCGCCCTCCCCCACCCTGGGCAGATCCATCGGGCTGGCCTACCTGCCGCCCGCCCTCGCGACGCCGGGCACCCGGCTCGAGGTCCTCGTCCGGGGGCGCGCCCTCGCCGCCCACGTGGTAGAGACCCCCTTCGTCCGGGGGGTGGCGCCGAAGTCCGCGCGCACCGGCTAGCCTGACGCAATGCCCCCATCTGCCGGGAGGGAGCCGTGGCCAATTTCGAGATTCCCGACGATCTGCTCTACACGCCCGAGGACGAGTGGGCCCGAGGCGATGGCGATCGGTTCCACGTGGGGATCACCGACTACGCGCAGCAGCAGCTCGGGGACATCGTGTTCGTCGATCTCCCGGAGGTCGGCAGCGAGGTCACCCAGGGCCAGGTCTTCGGCGTGATCGAGTCCGTGAAGGCGGTCTCCGACCTCTACGCGCCGGTCTCCGGCCAGGTGGTGGAGGTCAACGAGGAGCTCGCTGATCGCCCGGAGCTCGTGAACGAGGACTGCTACGGCGACGGCTGGATCATCGTCATCGACACGCGCGGCGAGGATCCGAGCGACTCGCTCCTCGACGCCGCCGCGTACCTGAAGCACGTCGACGAGCGCAGCGAGTAGGCCGGGAGCGGACTTGCGCTACATCCCCCACACGCAGGCCGAGATCGAGCAGATGCTGGACGCGATCGGCGCGCCGAGCGTGGACGCCATCTTCGCCACGGTGCCCGCCAAGTTCCGGCTCCAGCGGCCGCTCCAGATCCCGCGAGCCGCGAGCGAGCAGGAAGTGCAGGCGGAGCTCGCGGCCCTCGCCGGGCGCAACGCCTGCCTCGAGACCCACGACTGGTTCCTGGGCGCGGGCACCTATCCCCACTTCATCCCGAGCGCGATCGACGCGCTGGTCTCGCGCGCAGAGTTCATGACCTCCTACACGCCCTACCAGCCGGAGATCAGCCAGGGCACGCTCCAGGCCGTCTTCGAGTGGCAGACCATGGTCTGCGGCCTCACGGGCCTCGACGTCTCGAACGCCTCGCTCTACGACGGGGCCTCGGCGGCGGCAGAGGCGGTGCTCATGGCCATGCGCGCCACCCGGCGCTCGCGCGTGGTGGTGAGCGGCGCGCTCCACCCCCACTACCGCGAGGTGGTGCGCACCTACCTCTCCGGCCTGGAGGCCGAGTGGGTCGAGGCGGGACGGGCCGAGGATGGCCGCACCCAGGACCTGGCCGCGCTCCTGAACGACGAGACGGCCTGCGTGCTGCTCCAGCAGCCGAACTTCCTGGGAGCGGTCGAGGACGTGCGGGCGGCCGCCGCGCTCGCCCACGCCCACGGCGCCCGTCTGGCGGTGGTGGTGACCGAGGCGCTCTCCCTCGCCCTCCTCGAGGCCCCGGGGTCGCTGGGCGCCGACATCGCCTGCGGCGAGGCCCAGAGCTTCGGCGTCCCGATGGGCATCGGCGGGCCCCACCTGGGCTTCCTGGCCGCTCGCGAGGAGCTCCTGCGCCAGCTGCCGGGCCGGCTGGTGGGCGAGACGGTGGACTCGGAGGGCCGGCGCGGCTTCGTGCTGACCCTCTCGACCCGTGAGCAGCACATCCGGCGCGAGCGGGCCACCTCCAACATCTGCACCAACCAGGGCCTGTGCCTGCTGATGGCGACGATCTACCTCTCGCTGCTCGGGCCCCGGGGCCTGCGGCGCCTGGCGGAGACGAACCTGGCCAAGGCGCAGTACGCGAGGCGCCGGGTGCAGGGCACGCCAGGCCTCGGCCTCCCCCTCCCGGCCCCGACCTTCAACGAGTTCGCCGTGCGCGTGCCCGACTCGGGCCCCGCGGCCCTCGGGCGCGCCCTCGACCAGGGCATCGTGGGCGGCCTCGACCTCGCCGCCGAGGCGCCGGAGCTCGGCCCGGCGGTCCTGGTCTGCACCACGGAGCTCGCGAGCCGCGAGGCGATCGACCGGCTCGTGGCCGCCCTGGCCGGGAGACCGCGGTGAGCGGGCCGCCCCCGCCCGCCCGCGCGAGCAATGCGGGCAACGGCTTCTCCTACGAGGAGCCGCTCCTCTTCGAGCGCAGCCGCCCGGGCCGGACCGGCTACTCGCTGGCGGAGCTGGACGTGCCCGAGGTGGACCCCGCGCAGGTGCTGCCCGAGGGCTCGGTGCGCGCGGAGCTCCCGGGCCTGCCCGAGCTCTCCGAGGTCGACGTGGTGCGCCACTTCACGCGGCTCTCCACCTGGAACGCGGCGGTGGACCTGGGCCTCTATCCGCTCGGGTCCTGCACCATGAAGTACAACCCGAAGCTGAACGAGAAGGTGGCGCGCCTGCCGGGCTTCGCGAGCGCCCACCCGCTCCAGCCCCCGGCGCTCCTCCAGGGCTTCCTGGAGCTCGCCCATCAGCTCGAGGGGGCGCTGGCCGAGGTGAGCGGCATGGACCGGGTGAGCCTCCAGCCGGCGGCCGGCGCGCAGGGAGAGCTGGCCGGCATCATGATGATCCGCGCCTACCACGAGCACCGCGGCGAGCGTCGCCACAAGGTGCTGATCCCCGAGAGCGCCCACGGCACGAACCCCGCCAGCGCGGCCCTCAACGGCTACCAGGTGATTCCGATCGCCTCCGGCGACGACGGCGTCCTCCACCCGGACGCCGTCGCCGCCGTCATGAGCGACGACGTTGCCGCGCTCATGATCACCAACCCGAACACCCTCGGCCTCTTCGAGGAGCACATCGCGCGGATCGCCGAGATCGTGCACGCCCGCGGCGGCCTCGTCTACGGCGATGGCGCGAACCTGAACGCGCTCCTGGGCATCGCGCGGCCCGGCGACCTCGGCATCGACGTGATGCACTTCAACCTGCACAAGACCTTCTCCACCCCCCACGGCGGCGGCGGCCCGGGCGCCGGGCCCGTGGGGGTGAAGAACGTGCTGGCGCCGCACCTTCCCGTTCCGGTGATCCGCAGGCTCGAGGGCAGCGAGGGACAGGGCTACGGCCTCGACTACGACTTCCCGCTGTCCATCGGCCGCCTGCACGGCAACTTCGGCAACGTGGGGATGTTCGTGCGGGCCTTCGCCTACCTGCGCTCGCTGGGGCCGGAGGGCCTGCGCCGCTGCGCCGAGATGGCGGTCTTGAACGCGAACTACCTGCTGGCCCGCCTGCGGGGCCGCTTCCACGTCCCCTTCGACCGACCCGTGATGCACGAGTGCGTGCTCTCCGACCGCAGCCTGGCCGGGACGGGCGTCACCACCCTGGACGTGGCCAAGCGGCTCATCGACTACGGCTACCACCCCCCCACGGTCTACTTCCCGCTGATCGTCCACGGGGCGCTCATGATCGAGCCCACCGAGAGCGAGGGCCTCGAAGGGCTCGATCGTTTCGCCGACGCCCTGCTCGCGGTGGGCGAGGAGGCACAGCGGGATCCGGAGCTCGTGAAGCGCGCGCCGCACCATACGCGCCGCTCGCGCCTCGACGAGACGCGCGCCGCGCGGCGCCCGATCCTGCGATGGCAGCCCGAGCGCTAGGCCTGGGACTCCTGGCCGCCGCGCTGGCAGCGTCCCCCGGCTGCGTCCACAACGATGGCAGTCGCCGGATCCCCTTCGTCCGGCCCAGCGAGGACGCCGCCCTGGACGCCGAGCGCGAGCTCGGCATGGAGTTCGACCGCGAGCTGCGCAAGCACGTGGAGGTCATCACGGACCCGCTCGTGGCGGGATTCCTGAACGACCTGGGCCAGTCCATCGTGAGCCAGATCGAGCCGCAGCCCTTCATCTACCGCTTCCGCGTCATCAAGGACGCGAGCCTGAACGCCTTCGCGGTGCCCGGGGGCTACGTCTACTTCCACAGCGGGACGGTGCTCTCCGCCGGGAGCCTCGACGAGCTGGCCGGCGTGATGGGCCACGAGATCGCGCACGTGAAGGGCCATCACGTGGCGCGGATGCAGGAGCGCTCGCGTTGGCCCGACCTGATCGCGGGGCTGGCCGGCATGGCCGGGGCGGTGGCCGCGAAGGAGCCCGGGGTTCTCGTGGCGGTGCAGGCCGCCAACGTCTCGGCGAAGCTGCAGTTCAGCCGCGAGCTCGAGACGGAGGCCGACGATCGCGGCGCCATCTTCATGACGCGGGCCGGCTACGACCCGGCGGGCATCTCGCGCTTCTTCGAGCGCCTGCTGGAGGAGCGGAGGCTCCGCCCCACGAACCTGCCGCCCTACCTGTTCAGCCATCCCCAGGTGGACGACCGCATCGAGGCCGTTCGGGTACGAGCCCAGGGCCTGCGCCCGGTACGGCCGCCGGACCCCTACCTGGTGGAGGCGCTGCCGGCGGTCCAGGCGCGGCTGGCGCTCCTGATGGACACGAGGCGCGGGAGCCTCCCGCCCTTCGCGCCGGCTCCCGACCAGGCGAGGACCGATCCCCTGCTCGCGGAGGCGCGCGCCCTCGCGGGCCGCGGCGAGCGCGACGCGGCGCTCCTGGTGCTGGCGCGGGCCGAGGCCCTGGAGCCGAACGACCCCCGCGTCCCCTTCGAGATCGGCGAGCTCCTCTTCGAGGCGGGGCGCTTCGCGGAGGCGATCCAGGCCTACCGCCGCACGGCGGCGCTCGACATCTCGCGCGCGCAGGTCTTCTTCAAGCTCGGCCTCGCCTACCGCAATGCCGGCGACCGGCAGCGCGCCGTCTATGCGCTGGAGCAGGCCCTGGAGCGCACCGCGGCCGGGTCGACGGCCCTGCGCCAGCGCATCGAGTGGGAGCTCGAGAAGCTCACGTTCCAGGTCGTGCTGGCCGGCGGCTTCGCCGACGGATCCACCCGGCGAAGCGCCGAGACGCCGGCTGGCCGCGCGGTGGAGCGCTTCCAGGTCGGCGACCGGCGCATGGCCTGGTGGGTCGAGCTCGGGCGGCGCTTCCTCCCGCGGGCCGAGTTCGTGGTCGTGCGCTGGCGGGATCCCCAGGGGCGCGTGGTCCAGGAGGCGCGGGCCCTCTACTCCGCGCGCCCCTTCCTGGCGTCGGTGCTCCGCTTCGAGGAGGCGGAGGGCGTGCAGGTGGCGGGCGAGTGGGCCGTCGAGGCCCTCGTCGACGGCGACGTCTTCGACCGCCGCACCGTGCAGGTCGGCCCCTAGCACCAGAGCGGGGACGTTCCTTGCGTTATTTCGTTTCGGGGTCAGATGCCGGCGGCAACGGCATCGAATGCACCCCCGAAACGGAATAACGCAAGGAACGTCCCCGTCAGCGGCCGCGCCAGCGGGGCTCGCGCTTCTCCAGGAATGCGCGCAGGCCCTCGGCCTTGTCCTCGGTGGCGCAGAGGGCGCTCTGCGCGAACTTCTCCAGGGCGAGCCCGGAGGCCAGGCCACCGTCCAGGCCGGCGTTCACCATGGCCTTCATGACCTGGGGTACGAGGGGAGCCTGGCGGGCCAGCTGATCCGCCATCTTGGCGACCGTGGGGAGCAGCTCCGAGGGCGAGACCAGGCGCGTCACGAGCCCGATCGCGAGGGCGTGCTCCGCGTCGACGGTCTCGCCCAGGAGCAGCATCTCCATGGCCCAGGCGCGCCCGACGATGCGCGGCAGGCGCTGCGTGGCGCCGCCGCCGGGGATGATGCCCAGGTTGCCCTCCGGCGTGGCGAAGCTGGCGTTGGTCGAGGCGATCCGCAGGTCGCAGGCCAGGGCGAGTTCGAGGCCGCCCCCGAAGCAGACGCCGTTGATGGCGGCGAGGGTCGGCTTCGGGGAGCGCTGGAGCCGCTCGGCCACGCCCTGGATCAGGGGCGCCAGCGCGGCGCTCGGGTCGCGGCGCTCCACCTCCTCGAGATCGGAGCCCGACGAGAAGGCCCGGTCCCCGGCCCCGGTGAGGGCGATCGCGCGCACCCGCTCGTCCCGCTCGGCGCGCCCGATCGCGTCGTGGAGCTCCTCCATCGTCTCGAGAGAGACCGCGTTGAGCCGCTGCGGCCGGTTCAGGGTCAGGAGCGCCAGGGATCCCTCGGCGCCGTAGAGCAGGTTCTGGTAGTCCATCGCTGCGCAGCTCCCGGGCCGGAGAATCTAGCAGAACGCCGTCTCGCGGGGGATCAGGGGGCGAGCCGGCTGCGGGCCACCTCCGCCCAGGAGCCCCGGGGCTCGAGCTGCAGGTAGCGGCGCCAGTGTGTGCGACCGCGGCGGGGCAGGTCCAGCTTCTCGTAGAGCAGGGCCAGGCTCACGTGCACGTCCGGGAGGAGCGGCGCGGCCTCGAGCGCCACCTTGTAATGGGGAAGCGCCGACTCGCAGCGCTCCAGGTCCTCGAAGAGCATGGCCAGGTTGAGGTTCGCCTCCAGGTGACGCGGGTCGAGGCCGATGGCGCGCTCGTAGCAGCGGCGCGCGGGGCCGAGCCGCCCCTGCTGGTAGTAGACCGCGCCCAGGTTGCAGTGCGCGTCCGTCAGCTCCGGATCGATCTCGAGGGCGCGCCGGTAGGCCTCGATGGCGGCCCCGAAGCTGGCGCGCTCCGAGTCGAGGCGGCAGCCGCGCTCGAACCAATCCCGCGCCGCCGACGCGCGCCCGGCGGGATTGGCGGCCGCGGCCCCGGCGAGGTGCGACAGGGACGCGACCCCGGTCCCGGCGCCGCTGCCGCCGTCGAAGTCGAAGACAGCCTGGCCGTCGGGCTCCACCCACACGCCCGCGTGTCGGACCACGACGCGCTGGGAGCCGCGGGCCCAGACCCGGAGCGCGCCGGTGGGCTCCTCGATCTCGGGGAGGGTGCGGCGCAGGAGCGCCACGCTGCGCTGGATCGCCGCTAGGGGGATCCCGCTGGCGAGGAGCTCGCGCAGGCGGCGCGCGGAGGCCAGGTCGCGGAAGGCGAAGGCCCGCCGCGAGCCCAGGCGCCCGCTCGGGGCGACCAGCCGGCTTCGCTCCCAGCGCCGCAGCCGCGCCGCCGACACGCCCAGGATGCGCGCCGCGGCGCCGAGGGAGTAGGCGTCCACGGAATCCGAGCTTACACGATGGCAGCGCCCCCGCGCCGCCCCGCCGCCGCGGGGCGCCGGCTGTGCAGCCGCCGGGCCATCTCGTAGACTGGGATCGGAAGCGTCTGCCACGCTGGTGCGGGCCTCGGACTTCAAATCCGGTGGGGGGCGTGGCGACACGTCCCCGGCGGGTTCGATTCCCGTCCGCTTCCGCCACTGCGACCGAGGACGCGGAGCAATCCAGAGGAGAATCGATGGCTCAGGCAAAGGACGTGGTAATCCACTTGAAGGATGCGCAGCTCGACGACGAGCTCCGGGAGAAGCTCCGGACCGCGATCGAGCAGGGCTGCCAGGCCCTCGGAGAGGAGTTCCACGAGGTTTCGCGCATCGAGGTCACCGTGCTGGGCGGGGGCGGGGCCTTCGAGGCCCACGGCCACGTGACGGGCAAAGGGACCGACGTGGGCACCCACGCCAAGGCCAACGAGCCCGGCCCCGCGGCGGACCAGCTCCTCGACAAGATCCAGCGCCAGCTGCGCCGCGTCCACGACAAGCGCATCTTCAGCCAGCGCCGCGACGCCCAGCGCGACCCCCCGAAGCGAAAGCCCACGGCTTGAAGCGGCGCAGCGCCGCGCCCGTGCGCGAGCGCTGGCAGCGCGCGATGGCCTCGGGGGGGCCTTCGGCGACGAGCTCGCCGCCGCCGGGGCCGCCCTCGGGCCCGAGGTCGATCACGTGGTCCGCGGCCTCGATCAGGTCGAGGTTGTGCTCCACGACGAGCGCGCTCCCCCCGGCCCGGACCAGCTCGTCGAGGCCGTCGAGGAGGTTCGCGACGTCCAGGGGGTGGAGGCCGGTGGTGGGCTCGTCGAGCACGGTGAGGGTGCCCTCGCTGCCCTCGGCCAGGAGGCGGGCCAGCCGCAGGCGCTGCGCCTCGCCGGAGGAGAGCGAGCCGAGGGGCTGGCCGAGCGCCAGGTAGCCGAGGCCCGCGCGCGCCAGCGGGCGCAGGCGCGGCTCGATCCCGGGGTCGTCCGCGAAGATCTCGAGCGCCTCCTCCACCGAGCGTTCGAGCACGTCGGCGATGGAGAGCCCGTGCACGCGCACCTCGAGCGCCTCGGGGCGGAAGCGGCGCCCGCCGCACGCCTCGCAGGGCATGCGCACGTCGTCCAGGAACTGCATGTCCACCACCACCTCGCCGGCTCCCTCGCAGACCTCGCAGCGGCCGCCCGGCACGTTGAAGGAGAAGAAGCCCGGGCCGGCGCCCCGGGCGCGGGCCTCGCGGGTGGCCGCGAAGCGGCGCCGGATGCCGTCGAACGCCTTCGACAGGGTGGCGGGGTTGGAGCGCGCGCCGCGGCCGGCGCCGGCGGGCCCCACCACCACCACCTCGCGCAGGGCCTCGGCGCCCTCGATCGCCCGGCACTCGCCGCGCTCGGGCTCGCGCAGCAGGTGGCCCACGAGAACCGAGCGCACCAGGCTCGTCTTGCCCGCCCCGGAGACCCCGGTCACGGCCACGAGCTGGCCCAGCGGGATCTCCACGCAGAGGTCCCGCAGGTTGTGGGCCCGCGCGCCGACCACGACGAGCCGCCCGCGCGCGGGGCGGGGACGGCGCACCGCCCTCGAGAGCTCCCCGCGCAGGGCCCGCCCGGTGGGCGAGTCCGGGTGGGCGCGCAGGGCGTCCACGGGGCCCTCCACGACCACCTGCCCGCCGCGGCGGCCCGCGCCGGGCCCGAGCTCCACCACGTGGTCCGCCGCCGCCACGAGCTCGGGCGCGTGCTCGACCACGACCACCGTGTTGCCCTGGTCGCGGACGGCGCGCAGCACGCCCACCAGGCGCTCCACGTCGCGCGCGTGGAGCCCCACGGAGGGCTCGTCGAGCACGTAGAGCGAGGCGGTGAGGGTCCCGCCCAGGGCGGAGGCCAGCTGGATGCGCTGCGCCTCGCCGCCCGAGAGCGTGCGGGTGGGCCGGTCCAGGGCCACGTAGCCGAGCCCGACCTCCACGGCGGTGGCAACACGGGCGCGCAGCTCGAAGAGCAGGCGCGCGGCGCGGGCGCGGGCGCCGGCCTCGAGGTCGAGCCCCTCCAGCCAGTCGCGCAGCTCCGCCAGCGGGAGGGCCGCGAGCTCCGGGAGCCGGCGCCCGCCCACGCGGACGCAGAGCGCCTCGGCGCGCAGGCGCGCCCCCCGGCAGTCCCGGCAGGGGTCGAAGCGCCGGTAGCGCGCGATCAGGACCCGGTTCTGCACCTTGTAGCGCTTGCGCTCGAGTCGCTCGAAGTGGCCGCGCACGCCGCGCCAGCCGCCCGCGCCGCCCGCGAAGACCCACTCGCGCGCCGCCTCCGGCAGCTCGGCGAAGGGGCGGCAGGCGTCCACGCCCGCGGCGCGGCAGGCGCGCAGGAGCTTCTGCTGCGCGCGCCGCCCCGAGGGCGTCGCGAAGGGCGTGATGGCGCCGCCGGCGAGGCTCTTGCCGGGATCCGGGACGACGCGCTCCCGGTCGAGGACCGGCACCCGCCCGAAGCCCTGGCAGCCCGGGCAGGCGCCGAGGGGGCTGTTGAAGGAGAAGAGGGCCGGCTCGGGCGCGGCGAAGCGGCGGGCGCAGCCGAGGCAGGCGAAGCCCTCGCGGAAGACGGCGCGCGGACCCGTCTCGGGGACCAGGGCGCAGACGCCCGCCCCGCGCGCGAAGGCCGCGGCGAGCGCCTCGCGCAGGCGGGCCCCGCTCGCCTCGCCCCGCAGCGCCAGCCGGTCCACGAGCAGCAGGGCCTCGCTCCGCAGCGCCGCGAACTCGCGGGCCGAGAGCTCCGCCAGGTCCAGCGCTCGGCCCGCGCCGTCCAGGAGCCTCGTGTGGCCCTCCCGGGCCAGGCGCCGGCGCTCCTCCCCGGGCCGCTCGCCCGGGCGGCGCGGCAGGGGCGCGGCCAGCGCGACGCGCTGCCCCGCGAAACGCGCCAGCACCTCCCGGGCCACGCCGTCGAGCGTTCCGGGGGGAACGGGGCGCTCGCAGGCCGCGCACCAGGTCTCGCCGACCCGCGCGAAGAGCAGCCGCAGGTGGTCCTGGATCTCGGTGGCCGTGCCCACGGTGGAGCGGGCGTTCGTCACGCGGTTCTTGCGCTCGATCGCGATGGCCGGCGGGAGGTTCGAGATGAAGTCCACCTGGGGCCGCGGCAGCCGCTCCAGGAACTGGCGGGCGTAGGTCGAGAGCGAGGTGACGAAGCGGCGCTGCCCCTCGGCGTACAGGGTGTCGAAGGCGAGGGTCGACTTCCCGGAGCCCGAGACCCCCGCCAGCACCGTGAGCGATCCGAGCGGGATGCGGCAGTCGACGTCGCGCAGGTTGTGGGAGCGCGCCCCCTCGATGCGGATCTCGCGCGCGGCCGGCGAGCTCCGGGGCGCGGTCAGCTCTCCACCCCCGCCGGGTCGAGGAGCTCCACGATCAGGGTGATCGTGATGTGATCGCCGCTCTCGCTCTGGGCCAGGTGCACGACGCGCACGGCGTGGGAGGAGAGGTACTTGTTGACGTCCTCCTCCGCCTCCCGGGAGAGCCCGCGGAACACGCGGCAGCGGACCTGCATCTACTCCTCCCCCACCTCGGCGTGCCGGCGCGCCTGGGCGGCGTAGACCGGCTTGCCCGCGGCCTCCGCAGCCAGGGCCAGCGCGCGCCACTCCCGGCCTTCGGGCTCCACCCCGAGCTGGGCGGCGACCGCCCGCAGCAGGAAGGCGTCGCCCTCCTCCACCGCCTGGCGGCGCAGCGCCTGCAGGCGATCCTCCGCGCCGGCCTTGCGCAGGAACTCCAGTGCCTCGACGCTGCGCCCCTGGGCGAGGTAGGCCTCGGCGATCGCGAGGGCCTGCGCCGGTGCGAGCTCGCGCTCGATCAGGTGACGCCGCGTCAGGGGATCCGGGATCCTGGATCGGGCCATCAGTAGCGCGGGACCTCGGGATCCACCGTCACCGACCAGGCCTCGATCCCGCCGGCCAGGTTCTCCACGCGCTCGAAGCCCTGCTCGCGCAGCCAGCGGACGGCCCGCGCGCTGCGCCCGCCCTTGTGGCAGTGCACCACCACGGGCCGCTGGCGCCAGGCGGCGAGCTCCGCGATCCGCGCCTCGAGCTCGCCGAGGGGGATCGGTCGCGCGCCCGGGATGCGGGCCTTCGCGACCTCCTCGGGCTCGCGCACGTCGAGGAGCAGGAGCTCCCGCCCCTCGGCGAGCCGCGCGGCCAGCTGCGCCGGCGCGATCTCCGGCAGCGGGTCCGCCTGGCGGTCCGGCGCGGGCGCGCCGCAGAAGCCCTCGTAGTCGACCAGCGCGGTCACGCTCGGGTGCTCGCCGCAGACGGCGCAGGTCGGGTCCTTGCGCAGGCGATACTCGTGGAACTCCATCCGCAAGGCGTCGATCTGGAGCAGCCGACCGATCAGGGGCTCGCCGATCCCGGTCGCGAGCTTCACCACCTCGGTGGCCTGCACGAGGGCCACGAGCCCCGGCAGCACCCCGAGCACGCCCCCCTCCGCGCAGGAGGGCGCGGCGCCCGGCGGGGGCGGCTCTGGATAGAGGCAGCGGTAGCAGGGACCGCGCCGCGCATCGAAGACCGATGCCTGCCCCTCGAAGCGGAAGACCGATCCGTGCACGTTGGGCTTGCCCAGGAGCACGCAGGCGTCGTTCGACAGGTAGCGGGTCGGGAAGTTGTCGGTGCCATCGACGATCACGTCGTAGCCCTCGAAGAGCTCGAGGGCGTTCTTCGAGGTGAGCTGTGCGGCGTGCATCTCGACCCGCACGTCCGGATTCATGGCCCGCAGGCGCTCGCGCGCCACCTCGAGCTTCGGGCGCCCCACGTCGGCGGTGCCGTAGAGAACCTGCCGCTGGAGATTCGAGGCATCGACCACGTCGAAGTCGACGAGGCCGAGGGTGCCGACGCCGGCGGCGGCCAGGTACTGGGCCGCGGGACAGCCGAGGCCCCCGGCGCCGATCAGGAGCACGCGCGCGTCGAGGAGTGCTCGCTGCCCCTCGACGCCGACCTGGGGCAGGCTCAGGTGACGCCGGTAGCGGTCGAACTGGTCCTGGCGGAGGAGCGGCGCGGCCGGGGCCATGCCGGGTACGCTATCTCCCGGTTCGGGGGCCGCAAGCGCCGGCCGCCTCCGGCGCGCTACTCCACGAACTCGCCGGACTCTTCCTTGGGCGGCATCACCTTCACGATGTAGGCCTTGCGCGGCTTGTCCATCATCTTCCAGGAGACGTTCACCCAGTCGCTCTTCTTCAGGTCGCCCCACTTCTCCTTCTTCCGCTCCGGATTCGCCGTGGCGTCGACGACCTGCACGTCCTCGGCGGGGACGAACTTGAGCTTGTCTCCCATGCGGTTGTCCACCAGCAGCTCCCGGCCGCTCACGCTCTGCACCACTCCGAAGAACTCCCGGTAGACGTCGGCCCCCTCCTGGGCCGCGCCCGGCCGGGCGGGCACGGCCAGCGCGAGCACCCCCACCGCCAGGGTCGCCAGCGCGCCCAGCGCCAGCTGGTTCGCAAAGCTCGTGCGCATCGAATCCCCTCCTCCTGCAAGCTGGGACGCGCCGTCGCGGCGCGGCCCTCCCCTGTACGACGCGGGCGGGAGTCCCCTATTCGACCCCGCCGCAACCCCCATGCCGTGCCGGAGGTGGGATTCGAACCCACAAGGCCCGGAGGCCGGGGCATTTTGAGTGCCCTGCGTATGCCGATTCCGCCACTCCGGCAGTGCCGCGAGCATACCATCGCGCGCCGCGGCCAAGCACCGGGCCGTTCCGCGCGAGCCGCTCGCTTTGACAGCCCGCAGCGGCGACGGTAGCCTGCTTCGCCGGGGGGCTGTAGCTCAGCTGGGAGAGCATCAGGCTGGCAGTCTGAGGGTCGGGGGTTCGATTCCCCCCAGCTCCACCAGACCTCGCGCGGGGTTGGCGGCGCCGTCGCCAGCCCCGTTCTCGTCCCCGCCCATTCCTCCGAAGATGTGCGGACCAGGGGATCCCCTCGCAAGGCCCGGGCCGGGAGACGGCCCGGGCCCCCGCGCCGCGGGCGGCGGCTCCGCGAGGCACAGGGGCTCGGCCTGCGCCAGGCAGAGGACCTTGTCGAAGGAGCCTTCCCGCAGGAAGACCTCGAGGCGGAAGGACGCGTCCCGCTGCTGGCGCAGCCAGGGCCAGACGAGCGTGAAGCGCACCCGCGGATTTCCGAGCAGGATGGGGTGGACGGGAGTCCCCTGGTCCACGATCAGCGCCACCTTCGAGCCCGGCTCGAGATCCTTCCGCACCCGGTCGGCAACGGCCGGCCCGTAGAGCCGCTTCAGCACGTAGAGCCGATCCCGCCCGTAGTCGCTCTCGCGCCAGGCGCCCGCCGGCTGGCTGTGGAGGGCCGAGTAGGCCAGGACGGCCAAAGCCGCCGCCGCGAGGACTGCCCGCGGCGCTCTCCCGAGCTCCAGGCGCTGGAGCAGGAAGGCGACGCAGGGCCCGGCGCCGGCGAAGACCGGCGCGAGCATGCGCGCGTTCCAGGGAAACCAGGCCACTGCGAAGCAGAAGGCCAGGCCGTAGCCCAGGAGCGCGACGCTCGTCGCCCGCAGGGCGGCGCGGCCTCGCCAGGCGGAGAACGCGAGGGCGGGCAGGACCAGGGCCAGGCCGAACGGCCCGAACCACGCCACCTCCTCGCGCATCTCCCAGCGGATCCCGAATCTCGGATGCGTGGCGCTCTGGCCCGCGCCGCCGAAGAGCGGCTCGAACCAGGCAGCGTAGAGGGCCTTCAGGGCGGCGCTCGGGCGCCATCCCGCCAGCCAGTGCCCGGCCTCGTCCACCGGCGGGAGCAGGTGGACGCTCTGGAAGGCGTAGCGGACCGCATTGGCCAGCGCGCCCAGGAGGCCCTCGGCGTTGCGGTGGAACTCGACGAAGTCCGCCGGGCCCGCCCAGCCGCCGAACCGGAGGCGGTTGTGGAGAAAGAGCCAGACCTGGCTCAAGATCAGCGCGGGCAGCGCCGCGAACAGGAGGGGCCGCACGCTCCCGGACAGCGCGCTGCGCCACTCGCTCCGACTTCCCTGGAGCCAGAAGAGCAGACCGAAAGAGCCGGCGAACGCGGCGGCGAAGGCCAGGAAGTTCGGCCGCACGGAGAGCCCGAAGGCCAGGAAGAGCAGGAGCAGCGCCAGGTCGCCGGCGCGGGGCCGCTCGTGCAGGCGCTGTCCCAGGAGCAGACACGCGACGGCCGTCATCGTCGCAAAGGCGTTGCTCTTGCACACCGCCGCCTGCAGGACGAGCTGCGGGAGGCCGGCGATCACGAGGGTCGCGAGGAGCGCCGTTTCCCCCGAGGCGACCCGGCGCGACAGGGCGTGGCTGGCCAGGAGCCACGAGGCGCAGGCCAGCAGCTGGAGCGACGCGACGGCGTGGTCCGAGTGGAAGCGCAGGAAGGCATGGCTCAGGATGTCTCCGCCCAGCGTCTTGACCACGAGGTCGTACTTGCTGAACTCCGACGGAAAGAGCGACGACTCCTGCTGGAACAGGAGGACGCGCGGAAGGTGGTAGCTGAGAGCGTCCCGGCCGAAGGGCGGCAGGAGGAGCACCCCCGCCAGCAGCGGGACCCCCGCGAGGGCCGCCGCCGGGAGCAGGAGAGGGTGGCGCGCGAACGCGTCCCGCGCCGATTGGAAGAGCCGCCCGACGGCACGGCGCTCGCGCGCCGCGAGCCACAGCGCCGCCCCGGCCAGGGCGGCTTCCGCGATGCCCGAGAGAGCGGGGCGTTCGACCAGGAACGCCAGCTGGAAGACGCCGGAGAGCGCGGCCAGCGCCGCGACGATCGCCAGGGCCAGCGCCTCGCCGGGGCCGCCTCCCGCGCGCTGGATCCAGGCGAACGCGCCCAGCACCAGGAGCAGGATCTCGACCAGCGCGAAGGCCGACGTCAGCACGCGCCACCGCCCGCGAACGCCTCCCGCCCGGAGGCCGGCTCCGGCCGCGCGCGGAGGGGTCGCCCTCGAGGAAACCCCCGCCTCGCGGCGAGGGCGTGCGGGGCCATCGTACCATCCGGGGGGAACGAGGCGGGAGGTCGAGGTGGGCGGGGCCCTGCCAGGGCCGCGCGGGCCTCGGGAGCGAGCGGCGATGGAGCTGCGAGATCGGGTGGCGGTCGTCACCGGCGCGGGCTCGGGCATCGGCGCGGCCATGGCGCGCGCGCTGGCCCGCGAGGGGATGCGCGTGGCGGTGGCGGACATCGACGCGGCGAGCGCCGGAGCGGTGGCCCGGGAGCTGGCGCAGCGCGGCGGGCGCGCCCGCGCCTGGCGGGCCGACGTCGGCCAGGCCGCGTCGCTCACGGCCCTGGCCGAGGGCACGCGGGAGGCCTTCGGCCCCTGCGCGGTGCTGTGCGCCAACGTGGGCGTGCAGCAGCTGGGGCGCCTGGAGCGACTCACGGATCCGGACTGGGAGTGGCTCCTCGCGGTGAATGTGATGGGCACCGTCCACACGCTCCAGGCGTTCCTGCCCCAGCTCCGGGAGGCGGGTCGCAGCCAGGTGGTCGTCACCGCCTCGACCCAGGCGCTGCTCCCGGTGCCGCACCTCGGGGGCTACACCGCGAGCAAGTTCGCCGTGCTGGGCTACGCCGAGACCCTCCGCCTCGAGCTCGCGCCCGAGGGCATCGGCGTCACGGTGCTCCTGCCGGGCCCCACCGCGACCGGCCATCTGGCCAGCAGCGGGCGGGCGCGGCCGCAGGCCCTCGGCCCCTCGCGGACCGAGCCGGAGGACCTGCCCGCCGTCACCGCGGCGACCCTGGCGTCGCCGGCGGACCTGGTCGAGCCCGACTTCGCCGTGCGGGAGCTGGCCCGGGCGATCCGCGAGGACTGGCCCTATCTCGTCACCCACCCGCCCCAGCGCGAGGGGGTGGCCGAGCGCTTCCGCGCGATCCTCGAGGCCTTCGACCGCGCGCGGGACTGAGCCCGCGCCCTTCGGGCTGGCATTCAGGCCCGGGCGCGGATCCAGCGCTCGTAGCGGGCGGGCGGCCAGAAGGCCAGGGAGACGGCGGCGCTGCAGCCGAGACCGCCGATTCCGCGGGCGACCTCCGCGACGGGGCTCGCGAGGCTGTCGGCGCCGGCGAGGTGGACGGCGGCGTGCGCCAGCACGATCGCCAGCGCCATCAGGCCGTACAGGCCCCAGAGCAGGAAGCGGTTCGCGACCACGGGGTCGGCGAGGCCGAGCGCGAGCCGGCGCTGGAGCCGCCGGTGATAGGCCAGGGACTCGAAGGACGCCCAGGCCAGCGTGGACAGGCTGCCCAGCAGGAGGAGGCTGGCAAAATCGTGCACGACCTCGGCGGGGCGCGCGCCGGCGGGCGCGCTCGCGAGCGCGGCGAAGGCCCCCATCCCCTGGAGGGCGACGGCGAGCGTGCAGCCGACGCCCAGGGCCAGGGCCGGCGGGCTCCCGCGGCGGAAGACCTGCCAGGTGAAGAGATTCATCATCGCCGTGCCGAGGACGAGGAACGCATTGCCCGCGGCGACCAGGGTCAGCGAGACGCCGTCGACGCGCGGACCCCCGAGCCCCGACAGCAGGAGCAGCGGGTGGCCCAGGAGCGCCTGGGAGTAGAAGGAGATGCCGATCGCGAGCTCCGGGAGCCGGCGCGTGCGGCGCGCCAGCAGGAGCAGGCGCCCGCCCACGGCGACGCAGACCACGAGCTGGAGCAGGCCCGAGAGCTGGGCGAAGGTGTGCACGGCGGTGGCATCGACGTTCGCGCCCGCGCCCTTGAGGGCGGCGTGCGCGGCGCGGCCGCCGAGGGCGCGCCCGGGGCCGGGTCCCGCAGCCACCCGAGGGGGAAAACTCCTGGGGAAACCGGTGCTTGAAGGGCGGCGACCCGACGCGCGGAGGCGCTGCCCTGCCCCGCCCGCGCCCCGCCGCCTCCCGCATTTTGGGGTTGCCCGGCGGGGGGCGCGTGTTCAGTATGCTGCCATCCCCGATCCCTCGGGAACGCGAGATCGCCGCTCGACCCCGGTGCCCCGACCCGCGAGGAGACCCACCCGAAGATGACCCGACGAACCCTGGCTCTGGCTGTGGTGCTGCTGCTGGCGTCGAGCACGGCGGCGCGGGCCCAGCGAACCGCGGCGCTGGTGATCGCGATCCCCGCCTGGATCCTCACGGCGGCGGCCATCACCAACGGCTGCATCTACGATACCGACGGCGCGGTGGACGAGGGCTACGCCCGCGACGGCTGGTACCTGGGGGCCGGTGGCGCCTACAACGTCGAGGACTTTCCCACCGCGCTCGGCGGCGACGACGCCTTTGGAGCCAGCGGACGCGTCGGCTACCGCTGCCATCCCAACCTGTCCGTCGAGGCCCAATACGATTGGTTCGCCTTCCCCGTGGTGGGCAGCGACGTCGACGGCTTCGACATCACCGGGAATGGCAAGGTCTACCTGCCCCTGCTGGGCAAGCGCCTGCAGCCCTTCCTGGTGTCGGGATTCGGAGGCTTCGACACCGACAATCGACAGGCCGACTTCGTGATCCGGCTGGGGGGTGGGGTCGACTACTACCTGACCCACAACCTCGTCGTCAGCGTCGACACGGTCTACCTCCAGCCCTACCAGAACGTGGCCGACTTCCAGCACATCTCGATCGGATTCGGGGTCCAGTACCGCTTCTGAGCCGCCCCGGGGCGGCGCGCGGCGGCGCTTCAGGCGGGCGGCTGCCGCCGTGCTGCCAGGCCCGCGAGCCCCAGCAGCCCGAGGCCGGCGAGCAGGAGCGTCCCGGGCTCGGGAACCGGGATCGGGTTCGAGGCGGTGAAGAGCCAGTCGGCCGCCCCGGCGTGCTCCTCGAGGTCGCCGAAGGCGTCGTGGTGGAGCCAGCCGAAGCCCGAGAGCCCGGCGAAACCGCGGTGGTCCGTGGCGAGGGCGAAGCTCTTGGAGTGCTTGCCCGCCTCGTCGACCAGCTGGATCACCTGCCCGGCCTGGAACCCCCCCCGCGTCTCCAGGGCGGTCAGCGTGCCCGAGCCGGAGCCCTCCTTCGCGAACTGGATGCCGCGGTCCGGGTCGAAGGCGAGGGAGGTGAAGCGGAAGTCGATGGCCCAGAGCAGCGCGTCCCGGAACGCGTGGTCGTCGACGCGGCCGCCCCAGGCGGTGCCGTGGATGCGAAGGCTCCCGTCGGGCAGGTAGTCCATCAGCATGGCGGCGCCCTTCGCGACGGCCTCCGGCGTCACCTCGCAGGGGTCGGCCCCGGGATCGCAGAACCCGAAGTCGAAGAGGAAGACGCCGAGGTCACCGTGGTCCCGGTCCTCGTCCTCGTCTTCGTCTCCGCGCTGGCCCTTGTCCTTGTGCCGGCCGCTCTCGCCCTCGTCCCGGTCGCAGTCATCGTCGTCGTCCCGGTCGCAGTCCTCCCCGGCCGGGAGCCCGCCCAGGCCGTCGAGGCGGAGCCCGTAGAAGGGCTCCGCCTCCGAGCCGTCCGGGTGGTTGCCCAGCGTGAAGCGCGTATCGGGAACGAGGGGCAGCGCCGCCGCGAGCCCCACCGGGAGCACGAGGGCCGCAGCGCACGCGAGACCACCGGCCAGCCAGGCCACCTCGGACGTTCCTCCCGGGAGCGCAGAGCGCGCCTGGGGTGGTGTGGGAGCCGGAGGGCGTTTGTGTCAGCGGGGAGGGGGCTTGGCCGCTGTCCCTGCGGGGCCGTGATCCCCCCGAGACGGCGCAGCTCCGGCGGCGGGCTGGGGGGCGCGGGGGGCCCCGGTGGAGGCCCCGGACGCGTCGGGGCCGCCCGGCGCGGCCGTGTCCGGGCGTGTGCGGGCCAGGATCTCCGCCCGGTAGGCCGAGAGGTCGGCGACCAGCGTCTGGTTCCCGTACAGGGCGGCGCTGCTGGGCTGGCCCTCGTAGAGGGCGACGCTCAGAAGCACGCCCGCGAGCTCCCAGCCGTCCGGTCCGCGCAGGAACGCGGCGCCCCCGGAGTCGCCGTGGGTGGCCTGCGCCTCGTAGCGGGTTCCGAAGGCGTTGAACTGGGTGGAGAAGGCGCGCGTGCGGAAGCCCGCCGACTCGAAATCGAGTCCGCTGGCGTGCACCTGGTTCGTTCCCCAGCGCATGGCGTGGGTCGCTGCCCAGGCGAAGCCCCGGATGCCCCGCCAGCGGATCGCCTCGCCGCGGTCGCGCCCGAACCCCGCCAGGACGACCTCGTCACCGACGGCGGGCGGGCGGCTGCGGAGCGCGAGCGCGGGCAGGCGGGGGCTCGGGTCGACGCGGAAGAGCGCGAGGTCGGGCGGAGGCGCGCCGGGCTCCGGCGCCGCGAGCAGGGCATGCGAGCCGGCCACGAAGGGGTAGGAGGTTCCCGCGACGACCACGTCGCCGGGAGCGGCGTGGGCGGCCGTGAGCATCCAGCCGCCTCCCAGGGAGATCGCGGTGACCTCGCCGCGCTGACCCAGGTGGGCGAAGCCCGGGTCGTCGGCGGGAGGGGCGGCCGTCTCGGAGCCTTCGCCCGGGCCGACGATCACGCCTCCCGCCGGCCCGGCCAGCGCGGCGAGCAGCAGCGCGGCGAGCCGGCGCGGCATCGCCCATGGGTAGCACCCGCCGCGCAGCCGGCGCTCCCCGCCCCCGCCGCCGCTATGCTCGGCGCCCCTGCGCGGAGCCGCCGTGGAGCCCCCGGCCCACTACCCGCCCGACCCGCATCTGCTCCGGGACCTGCGCCTCGCCGTGGGGACCGGGGCCGACGACGCCGCCGCCGAGCTCCCGCTCTGCGCCGAGGTGCTCCACGCCGCCGGCTCCGTGCGCGCCGGGGTGGTCGGCGTCCTGGTGGACGTGGGCGGCGCCGGTCCCGCCCTGGGCGCGGTGCGACCGGACTGGCTCGCCACCCGCGACCTCTCGCTCCAGCTGCTGCGTCCGGTCGCGAGCGGCACCCTGCGGGCGCACGCCCGGCTGCTCCAGGCCGGCCGCCAGACCGCCGTGATCGAGGTCGAGATCCGCGGCGGCGCGGACGCCCGGCTGGTGGCGATGGCGAGCGCGTCCTTCGCGCGCATGCCGGCGCGCACCGAGTACCAGCGCGGCGCCTCCCGCGCGAATCACCCGACGAGCCGTGGAAGAGAGCTCGGGCTGCCCGGCTCGCGCCTCACCCGCCCGGTGCTGGAGCAGATCGGCGCGCGCCTCCTCGATGCCAGCGCAGGCGCGCTCGAGGTGGCGCTCTGCTCCTACGTCGTGAACAGCCTGGGCGCCGTGCAGGGGGGCGTGCTCGCCCTGCTGGCCGACGCCGCCTGCGAGGCCGCCGCCGCCTCGGCGGCGGGCGAGCCTCGGGTCTGCACCGACCTCTCGCTCCGCTACCTCCGGCTGGGGCGCACGGGCCCCTTTCGCAGCGCCGCGCGCGTGCTCCGCGCCAGCGCCGACGCCGCGCTCGTGGCCGTGGAAATTCGCGACGCGGGTCGCGGGGGCGAGCTCGTGACGGCGGCCCAGGGGCTCGCCACCCGCCCACTCGCCTGAGCGGTCGCCCGTCTCCTTCCCGCGCCGCGCTATCGTTGCGCTCCACCGCTCGACGAGGACCCGCATGGACTTCTCCACTCCCGCGCCGGCCGAGGCCTTTCGCGCCGAGCTCCGCCGCTGGCTGGCCGAGAATCTCGACGACCGCACCCGCGCCGCCGGCGGCAGGCTCGGGGCGCGCGGCGAGCAGCTCGAGATCCTTCGCGAGTGGAACCACCGGCTCGCCGACGCCGGCTACGCGGCCATCGCCTGGCCCGTCGAGTACGGCGGGCGCGGCGCCGGCGTGATGGAGCAGGTGGTCTGGACCGAGGAGATGCACCGCGCCCGGGCCCCCGCCACGCTGAACCCGATCGGGCTCTCCAACATCGCGCCGGCGATCATGGAGCACGGGACCGAGGAGCAGAAGCGGCGCTTCCTGCCCCGCATGCTGCGCGGCGACGACATCTGGTGCCAGGGCTTCTCGGAGCCGGACGCCGGCTCGGACCTGGCCTCGCTCCGCACCGCGGCGCTGCGCGAGGGCGACCACTACCTGGTGAGCGGACAGAAGGTCTGGAACACCCTGGGCGACGTCGCCACCCACTGCGAGCTCCTGGTGCGCACGGACCCGCAGGCCCCGAAGCACCGGGGCATCAGCTGCCTGCTCGTCGACATGTCGCTCCCCGGGGTCGAGGTGCGTCCCATCGTGACGATCAGCGGCGAGGAGAGCTTCCACGAGCTCTTCTTCGACCGCGTGCGCGTCCCGCGGAGCGCGCTCCTGGGCCCCGAGAACGAGGGCTGGCGGGTGGCCATGACCACCCTGAACCACGAGCGCGGCGGCGTGGCGAGCCTGCACCTCCAGGTGCGCCAGCGCATCCAGGACCTGATCCAGGGCGCCCGCGCCCTCGAGATCGACGGCCGGCCGGCGACGCAGGAGCCGGCGCTGCGCGAGCGCCTGGCGCGCCTCTACCTGGAGGGCGAGCTCCTGAAGCTCCTCTCCGACCGCGCCCTCTCCGCCGTGATCCACGGGCGCGCGGGCGCCGAGGGGAGCCTGGTGAAGCTCGTGTGGAGCCACGCGGACCAGCGCGTGACCGAGGTGGCGAGCGACGTCTTCGGCCCCGAGGGCCTGCACGGCGAGCACGGGCGGATCCGCCTCTACGCCCGCTCCTACACGCTCGCCGGCGGCACGACCCAGGTCAACAAGAACGTGGTCGCCCAGCGCGTGCTGGGGCTTCCGCGGAGCCACTAGCGTGGACTTCGAGCTCTCGGCGGAGCAGGAGCAGCTGCGGGCGGCGGTGCGCCGCTTCCTGGAGGAGCGCGCCCCGATCGCGACCGTGCGCGCGCTCCTCGACGACGAGCGCGGCACGACCGACGAGCTCTGGAAGGGCCTCTGCGAGCTGGGACTTCCCGGAATCCTGGTGCCGGAGGAGCACGGCGGGGCGGGCCTCTCCCTGCTCGAGATGGGGGTCGTCCTGGAGGAGCTCGGACGCGCCGTCCATCCCGGGCCCTTCCAGAGCTCGGCGCTCGAGGCGGTCTCCTTGATCCGGGCCGCGGGCCTCCCGGAGGACCGGGCGGCCTGGCTGCCGGGGCTCGCGGCGGGGGCGCGCATCGCCAGCGTGGCCCTGTGCGAGCCGGGGCGACGCTACGCCTGGCGCGAGCCCGCCTGCCTGGCGCGCGCGCAGGGGGCGGGCTTCCGGCTCTCGGGCGCCAAGGTCCACGTGCCCGACGCCCCGGCCGCCGACCTCTACCTGGTCTCCGCCCGGGCCGGCGCCCAGACCGCGGTCTTCGCCGTCGAGCGGGGAGCGGCCGGCCTCGAGGTGCGCGCCACCCCGAGCGTGGACGGCACCCGCAAGCAGGGCGCCCTCGAGCTGCGGGACGCGCCGGCGCGGCGCCTCGGCCGCGGCGATGCGGGCGCGGCCCTGGCGGAGAGCCGCGACCGCGTGCAGGCCGGCCTCGTGGCCGACGGGCTCGGCGCGGCGGCGCGCGCCTTCGAGCTGGCCCTCGCCTACGCGCAGCAGCGCCAGCAGTTCGGGCGCCCCATCGGCACCTTCCAGGCCGTACAGCACCTGCTGGTGGACATGCTCCAGGACCTGGAGCTCGGCCGCGCCGCCGCCTACTACGCGCTCTGGGCCGCAGACGAGGCGGAGCCGGCGGAGCGACACCGGGCGGCGACGCTGGCGATCGCCTTCGCCAGCGAGGCCTTCCCGCGCCTCGCCGAGCAGGCGATCCAGGTGTTCGGCGGGGTGGGCTTCACCTGGGAGTACGACATCCACCTCTACTACAAGCGCCTGCTCTCCCTGCGCCACGCCCTGGGGCTTCCCAGCGACCACCTGGAGACCCTGGCTCAGATCGCGCTGGACTGACGCAAGCCCGAAGGGCGCGCAGCGAGCCGCAGGCGAGCGGAGTCCCTGGAGCTGCCCGAAGGGCGCGCAGCGAGCCGCAGGCGAGCGGAGTCCCCGGAGCTGCCCGAAGGGCGCGCAGCGAGCCGCAGGCGGGCGGAGTGCCGGCCGTCAGTCCTCGCTGATCGAGATGGCCTGGCGCGGGCAGAGGCGCACCGCCTCCTCGACCTTGCTCCGGAGGCGCTCGGGCGGCCGCTCGACGAGGATCGTCAGGGTGTCGTCGTCCTCGACCCGGAAGCACTCCGGGCAGACGTCCATGCAGATCGCGTTGGACTCGCAGAGGTCGTAGTCGACCACGATCTTCATCCGGGTGATTCCTCCTGCCGGCGACGGGCTTCCCCGCCCGGATTCAAACACTTCCTCCGGGGACGGGCAAGCGCCCGGGAATCCAGGGACTCCCGGTCGATTCGCCTTTCCATCATCATTCCATGATGATAGGGTGACCCGGGTCGGCAGCGCTGCAAGAGGACGCGAGGGCCCCCCATGACGGTCGCCAGCCCGGCCCGGGCGCCGCGTCGCACGCAGGCGGAGCGCAGCGCCGAGACCCGCGACAAGGTGGTGCGCGCCGCCATCGCCTGCATCGCCGAGGAGGGCTTCAAGAACGCCACCACGGGCCGCATCGCGCGGCGCGCCGGGGTCACCTGGGGCGCCATCCAGCACCAGTTCGGCGACAAGGACAGCATCCTCTACGCCGTGATGGAGACGCGCATCGAGGAGCTGCGCGCGGCGCTGGCGGCCGCCTCGGAGCCGCAGGCGAGCCTGCGCGAGCGCATCGGCACCTTCGTACGCGCCTGTTGGGCCAGCTTCGACACCCCCGCCAACCGCGCGTTCCTCGCCATCGTGCTGGGCGCGCGCGCCGGTGTGCGGAATCGCGCCTCCCAGTTCGCCGAGCTCGGCACCCGCTCCCTCACCAGCGCCTGGGTCGAGCTGTTCAGCGGCCTCGACATCCCCGTCGAGCGCCACGTCGCGGGCCAGCGGCTGAGCATCGCCACCCTGAGTGGCCTGGCCACGCTCTCGATCCTGCTCGAGGACGAGCGACCCGACTTCTCCGCCGAGCTCGAAGCCCTGGAGGAGACGCTCTTCCGCATTCTCGCCGCGGGCGAGCGCCGCGCCTGAGGAGGCCCGGCGCGCAGCCCGCAGCCGCCGGGCGGCGCGCTCGCGCGCTGCTCGCCCTGGGCGCCGCGGTAGGGCTCGGCGCGGCCACCGCGAGCCTGCTGGGCCCCGCCGAGGGCGCAGGCGCGCTGCCCGCGGGCGCCGTGGCCCGCGTGAACGGGGTCCCGATCCGCAGCGAGGACTACCTGCGCGCCGTGGACGCGCTGGCCTCGGACCGGCGCGCGCCGCTCGGGGAGGACGACCGCCGGCGCGTCCTGGATCGGCTGATCGAGGAGGAGCTCCTGGTCCAGCACGCGCTCTCGCTGGGCCTCGCGCGCTCCGACCGACGCGTGCGCGGCGACCTGGTATCCGCCGTGTTGGGGTCGATCGTCGCAAGCAGCGACGGCTACGAGCCCGAGCCGGAGGAGGTCGAGCGCTTCTACCGCGAGGAGCGCGACTACTTCGCGCTCCCGGGGCGGCTGCGCGTGGCGCAGATCTTCGTGGGAGCCGAGCCGCGCCGCGCGGAGGCCCTGGCGCAGGCGCGGGCGGAGGAGGCCGTGCGGCGGCTGCGGGCCGGCGAGCCCCTGGAGGCCGTGCGGGGCGAGCTCGGCGACCCGGAGATCGCCCCGCTCCCGGACGCGCCTCTGCCGCCCGCCCGGCTGCGCGGCTATCTGGGCCCCACGGCCCTGGCCGCCGCGCTCGAGCTCGAGCCCGGGGAGGCGAGCCCGCCGGTGCGCTCGGCCCAGGGCTATCACGTGCTGCAGCTTCGCGAGCGCGAGGCCGCGCGCGTTCCCCCGCTCCCGGAGGTCCTGGCGCAGGTGCGCGCCGAGATGCAGCGCCGGGCCGGCGACCGCGCCCTGCGCGAGCGCCTCGACGCGCTGCGCGCGGGGGGCGATGTCCAGGTGGCGCGGAGCCTCCCGTGACGCGCGCGCACCCCGCCGGCGCGGCGCTCCTCTTCGCGCTGGCCCTCGCGAGCGCGGCTCCGTCGGCCGCCCACACGCGCAGCCTCTCCTACTCGACGCTCGAGCTCGACCCCGGCGGGGCCGAGATCCGCGTCCGCGTCGCGCGCCTCGACCTCACGCGGCTCGGCCTCGACCCGGGGGCTTCCGAGCGGGACGGGCGCGCCGCGGCGGAGTACGTGTCCGGACGCCTGCGGCTCAGCGCAGGGGGGACGCCCTGCGCCGCCGCCGGGCTCCCGCTCGTGCGGCCGGCCCCGGACGGCTGGCTGGTCTACGCCTGGCGGGTGGCGTGCCGGAGCTCGGGAGCGCGCGTGCTCGCCAGCGAGATCCTGCGGGAGGTCGCCCCCTCCCACCTGCACTTCGCGCGCGCCGCGTTCGCGGACGGGAGCGTGGTCGAGCACGTGCTCTCGGAGGCCGAGCCCCGCTGGGAGCTCCCGGCCCCGGGCCAATCGGGCGGCGAGGCGGGCCCGGCGGCGGAGGGCTCGCTCCCGGCCTACCTGTCCCTCGGCATCGGGCACATCCTCACGGGCTTCGACCACCTGGCCTTCCTGCTGGCGCTGCTGCTGCTCGCGGCGTCGCTCCGCGAGGTGGCCGCGCTCGTCACCTCCTTCACCCTGGCCCACAGCGCCACGCTCGGGCTCGCGACCCTCGGCCTCGTGCGTCCGCACCCGCCCGCGGTGGAGGCGCTGATCGGCTTCTCGATCGCGCTCGTCGCCGCCGAGAACGCCTGGATCCTGGGCGGCCGCGACCGCTGGGTTCCCCGGGCCAGCGTGGGAGCCCTCCTGCTCCTCGCGCTGCCGGGCGGTGGGGCCGTCGGACGCCCGGCCGTGCTCGGCCTCGCGCTCTTCACGCTCTGCCACTTCGCCCTGCTGCGCGGCTCCCGGCGCCCGGCCGGGCTGCGCGCCGCCCTGGCCTTCGCCTTCGGGCTGGTGCACGGCTTCGGCTTCGCGGGCATCCTCGGCGAGCTCGCGCTGCCGCGCGAGCGACTCGTCGCCGCGCTGTTCGGATTCAACGCCGGCGTCGAGCTCGGACAGCTGGCCGTCGTGGCCGCGCTGTGGCCCCTGCTGCGCGGGCTCGGGCGGGCCGCGCAGGGGCGGCTGGGCCGCCTGCTGGCCGAGTCCGGCTCGGCCGCGGTCCTGGCGCTCGGCCTCTACTGGTTCCTCACCCGGACGCTCGGCGCCCCGGACTGACCCCCGCCCGATCCCGCGGGGATCCCCGGCCTGAACCGGAGCGGGTGCGAATGTGCTTGCCCCGCCAGGGGAAGCAATCTCCACACCCCGCGGGATAACTCCTTTACTTAAGGGATCATCCCTTTCTAACCAAATACTTAGAGATGAGGTAAAATACACCCATCAAGGCATACGGCTTGCAGCGGACCTCGACCTGAGAGTCGGTTCGGCAGGTCGAGGAGGGCGGAGCCGGAGGGCGTCGGGGAGGGCGAGAGGAAGGAAGCCATGCGGAGTTGGAAGGCGCCGGGGCCCCTGGCAATGGGCCTCATCGTGGCGTTGGCCGTGACCGCCCTTTCGGACCCGGCCCCCGCCGAGGAGCCCCAGCCGCCGCCGGCACCCCGCCAGCACCGCAGCCGCGACATCCTGGAGCGGATCGACCAGCAGAGACCCGAGCCGCAGAAGCCCGAGCCGAGCTGGCTCGAGACCCACGTCTCCTTCCATCGCAAGGGCGGGCTCCAGTACACCGACCACTTCCAAGTGGGCGATCAGCGCTTCCGCCTCGCCGTGCGCGGGCCGTTCCGCGGCCCGATCGACCGCAGGCAGTTCGGGCTCTCCTTCGAGATCCGCTTCTAGACTAGGCCCGCGCCGACGGCGAGAGCGCCGCGAGAAGGTCCTTGTCGGCCTCGCGCTCGGAGTCGAGCAGGGACTGGAAGTGGTTGGCAACCGCCGTGTTCCAGGCCACCACCTCGCGCAGCACCTCCGGCGCGAAGAATCCGCGGCCGAGCTGCTGCTTGAACCCGCGCATCTCCGCGACCTGCAGCGCCACCCCCTCGAGGTCGTTGAGGCGGGCCGTCGCCTCGCGCAGGCGCGCGGCGGCCGAGCCGGCCCCGGGGCCCAGCTGGCCCGCCACCGCCTCGCTCACCGCGCTCAGGCGCCGCGTGAGCCGGGTCGGGTCGCGCACCACGCTGCGCAGGCCGTTCCGCACCTCGGTGCAGAGCGCCGTCACGAGGAGGTCGACCAGGTCGAGGCGCGCGAGAGCGGTCGTGGCGTCCCGCAGACAGAAGTCGAGGAAGGCGCCGACCTCGGAGCGGTGTTGCTCGAGGGTCCCGGGGACCGTGGCGCGGAACTGGGCCAGGGGCGTCGCGGCCACCACGGCCTCCACCCCGGCCGCGTAGTCCTCGAGGCGGGCGTCCAGCCCGGGAAGATCCAGGGACTGCCCGGCTTCTCCGCCCGCCTGGCGCAGCACGGCGCGCAGGGCCTCGGCGGCGCGCCGGGCGCGCAGCCCCATCTCGATCGAATCGCGGAAACGCGTGGCGAACGCCACCGCCCGGTCCGCAGCGCGGACGCGCAGGTAGCGCCGGATGCGCACTTCGAGATCCTGGGGGGTCGGACCCATGCTGCCCCACTGAACGGGCCGGTCGCTCCCCGGCGCCCGTCCGCGTCTCGGGAATCGGCAATACCCCCCCCCGGGTGAAGCGAAAATTCCTCGCGAGCCCGCAGCTCGTGGGAAAGTCCACCCGCAAGTCGCGGGAACTCAAGCGGAACCCGCCCCCCACCGATAGGGACGGGCGAGGCCCGCCCGGGCGGGCCGACCGAGCCGGGTCTGGCGGGCGAGGCACTCGCCCCGCGGACCCGCGATGGAGGCACCATGGTGAGCACGCTTCCTCCGGAGACTCCCGAGACCGCGCGCGGCCCCGAAACGGTCCGGCCGCCGCGCCCGCGGCGGCGGCGGCGCGGGCGACCCCGCGAGCCGCAGCAGGCCGGCCCGCGCCTGACCGAGGCCCTCGATCGCGCGCGCCGCCTGGTCGAGCGCCACGTCGCCAGCGGGGCCACCGAGAGCGAGCGCGAGGCCGCGCGCCTCCTCTTCGAGCGCATCGAGGCGCTGACCCGGCTCGAGACCGAGACCGACCAGCTGCGCCAGGAGCTGCGCTCCGAGCAGGCCGAGCTGCGCTCGGCCCTTGCCAGCGCGCGCCGCACGATCTCGATCCAGGAGCAGGCCGTGGCGCGCCTGGAGCGCAGCGTCGCGTTTCAGGAGGCCCACACCTCCGGCCGCGATGCCCAGCTCGCCCGCCTGCGCGCGAGCCTGGCCGAGCGCGAACGCGAGCTCGGCGCGGCGCGGCGGGGCGCCGAGGCCTCCGCGCGCGAGCTCGACGAGGCTCGCCGCGCCGTGGCGGAGCAGGCCGAGGAGCTGCGCCAGCGCGACGAGGAGCTGCTGGCCGTGCGCGCGGAGCTCTCCCAGCGGGCCGGGGACGGCGCCCAGGAGCCCGGCGCGCTCGAGCGGCTGCGCGCGGAGCTCCTCGACCGCGAGGCCCAGCTGCGCTGGCTGCGCGAGGAGCTGGCGGCCGAGCGCGATGCCCACGACGCGGCCCGCCGGGCGCAGGGCGCCGAGCAGGAGCAGGCCCGCCGCTACCGGGACGGGCTGGGCGCCGCCGAGCAGGCGCTCGCCGAGCGCGCTCGCGAGTGCAGCGAGCTGCGGGCGGAGCTGGCCGAGCGGCGGCGGGCCGCCTCGCCGGGCCCGGTCCGGACGCCGGATCCGCGGGGCGTGGCGCCGGGCGCGCTCGCGGCTCCCGGAGCGGTGGAGGGCGACGGGGGGATGCTCGAGGTCCTCGAGGATCTGGAGGTCCTCGAGGAGCCCGACGAATTCGGCGACCTCGCGCAGCTCGAGGAGTTCGAGGATCTCTCGGAGCTCGAGGCGCCGGCCCTGGAGCTGGTCGAGGTCGTCCTGGCCTCCGGCGCCGAGCGCGAGCCGGATCCGGAGGCGTCCCGCCTCCTCAGCGCGGCGGCCCTGGGGCCGGCGGCGGAGCCCGCGGCCCCGGCCCGCTCCGGGGCCCGGCGCGGCGGCTGGCGCCTGCTGCCCTGGATCGGCGCCAGGAGCCAGACCTCCGACGCCGCCGGTGCGGAGTTCCCGGATCGGCGCCGGCGCGCGCGCCTGGAGGCGGCCGCGGCGCAGGCTTCCCCGCGCGGAGGCGAGCCCGACGCCGACCCCTCCCCCGGCGCGGAGAGCTCGCCCCTGGCGGAGGCTGCCGCCGACCTTCCCGCGATCCACCACTACTGGCGACGCCGCCAGATCGAGTCGAAGCTCGCCATGCCCGGCATCGCGAGCACCGACGACTTCTTCCTGCAGTACCTCCTCGACGCCTGCCGGGGCGATCCGGAGCGCACCCACCGGATCGTGAGCCTCGGCACCGGCAGCCGCGACCTCGAGGTGGTGCTGGCCCAGCGCGCCGTGCGCGCCGGGGTGCGCAACTTCAACCTCCAATGCCTCTCGCCGGCGCCCTCGCACCTGAGCCGACCCGAGGCCATTCGCGCCGAGCCCTCCGTGCTCGAGCACCTCACCCTGGTGCAGTGCCAGGCCGGGGACTGGCCGCGCGAGGGGGGCTACTCGCTCTGCCTCGTGAACCAGTCCCTGCTCCACCTGCCTGCTCCCGAGCTCTGGCTCGAGAAGATCCGCGCGGCCATCGAGCCCCATGGGTCCCTGGTGGTGAGCGCGCCCCTGGCGCGCCTGGACCGCGGCGAGTCCCCGGTGGCGCGCGAGATCGCCTCGCAGGTCTGGCAGCTCCTGCCGGAACGCTACCGATCGCTGGACGGGCGCCGGCTCCCGGGCCCGCAGTACGCCTCGGAGCGGCGCAGCGGCTCGCCGGACGCCAGCGGGCGGGGCTCGGCCCTGCTGCCGCAGCTCATGCGCCTCTTCCACTTCGAGGTGTTCGTGGCCTTCGGCAACGTGATCAATGCATTCGTGGACCGGGCGGTCGGACCGAACTTCGATCCCGCCCAGGAGCGGGACCGGCGCTTCATCGACCAGGTCGCCGCCCTCGACGACGCCAAGATCGACGCCGGGCTCTACCCGCCCACCCATCTGCTCGCCGCCCTGCGCACCCAGCCGGTCGAGAACCCGATCCACTTCCGGCACTGGACGCCGGAGTTCTGCCTGGGCCGCGCTCCGGCGAAGGCCGCCCCGGGTCAGGCGCGACCCGGGGAGCGCGACCGCCGCGGCGCGGGGGCCCCGGCGGTCGCCCCCGCCGCCGAATAGGAGCCCGACCGGGCGAAAAAACGCGACACCCGAAGGGGCTGCGCGGCAACTACACCCGGGAGAGCGCGGAACGGCCAGCCGCAGCCAGCGGCCGTCGAATCGGCGCCGTGGATGGTGCGCGCGGTGATTCCCCAGATCTCCCTCTTCTTCTGCTTCCTCGTGATCACACTCCTGAGCGTCGCGCTTCGCGGCTGACGCGGCGCGACCCGCCCGGGACGCAGCGCGTGCACTGGGAGTAGCGCTCGCCACCATTCCGGTAGCGCGGTACTCTCGGGGTGCCGCCTCGAGAGGGGCAGCCGCTGCGCAGCTCGCGCGCGCAACGCGCCGCCGCTCAAGGGCTTGGGCGCCGCGACGCGGCGTTCGGCAAGGGCCTTGCATCCCCCCCTCCCGTGCGACTGCGCGTAGCCACTCTCAACGCCTGGGGGCTCCCGGAGCCCATCTCCCGGCACCTGCGACACCGGATGGACGCGATCGGTCGTCAGCTGGCCACCCTCGGCGCCGACGTGATCGCCTTCCAGGAGGTCTGGCTCGACGCCTCGCGCGACTCCCTGGTGCTGGCCGGGCGAGCCGCCGGTCTCGAGCACAGCTGGTCCCGTGACGCGGCGCTGGGCGGGAGCGGCCTGCTCGTGCTCTCCCGCCTCCCGATCCGCGAGGCGACCTTCGAGGCCTTCGCGATCCGCGCCGTCCCCGAGGGCCTGCGCCACATCGACTTCCTGGGGGGCAAGGGCTTCGCGTATCTGCGCCTCGACGCCGGCGGCACCCCGGTCGGCTTCCTCACCACGCACCTCCAGGCGCGCTACCGGCGCGACGTCGAGCACGAGTACCGCGCCCACCGCACCGGTCAGGTCGTGCAGCTGGCCCTGCGCGTCCGCGGCTGGGCGGAGCCGTGCATCGCCGCCGGGGACTTCAACTTCCAGGAGGGCGACCCGGAGTACCGGGTGCTCACGGGTCTCACGGGCTGGCGCGATGCGGCCGCCGCCCTGGATCGACGCGAGCCCACCGTGCAGGCCGCGAGCCCCTATCGCGACGACCAGAAGGCCGACGCCCGCAAGGACCTGATCCTGACCGGCGCTGGCGCGAGCTTCGAGCTGAAGCTCCAGGCGGTGCGCCGCGTCTTCGACGCCGACCTCGAGTTCGACGGCGAGGCCGGGAGCTACTCGAACCACGCGGGCGTGCTGGCCGAGGTCGAGCTCGCGCCGCGCGCGGCGGCAGGGGCACGGCGGCCCGATCTCGACCCGGAGGCCGTCGCCCTCGCGATCGGGCTCCTGGAGGAGGGGCGGCGCGGGGCCGAGCGCCGCCGCCGCAACAGCCGCGCCTGGGCCGGGATCGGACTCGGCGGCGCCGCCCTGGCCGCCGTGGGCGTGCGGCGTCTCTGCGTGTCCCGGCGTCGGCTGCTGCGCCTCTCGCTCACCTCCGCCGCGCTCGCGGGACTCACACCGGGCGTCGCGCTCTCGATCCTGTCGGAGGTCTACGTCCCCGACGAGATCCGCGCCTTCGACGCGCTGGCCGCGGGCCTCACCGACGGCGCCCGCGGGCGAGGGCAGGCCGTCCTCGCCTGAGCGAGCCCGGCGCCGCGCCGGCCTGGCGCCCGCGCGCCCCGGCATCCGCTAGGCTACGCCCCCGCGCACGACGGGTCCGCGCGGCACGCGCCGCCCGCGGCGGGGCTTCGGAGAGCGCGAGGCGAGGAGGAGCGATGAAGCGATGGAGGGGAGGGCTGCTCGCCGCGGCCCTGGCCGCGACGGGGTGCAGCGCCGCCTGGAGCGACGAGGATCGAAAGTCCTTCATCGCCGACTGCCTCACCCACGTGCGCCTGGACGACGAGGCGCTCCGCACCCGGGTCTGCAGCTGCTGGCTCGGGCACGCGGAAAGGCTCGGCAGCTACGAGACGCTCCGCGGTCCGGACCCGCAGATCGGGGCGAGCCTGGCCCAGCTCGGCAAGCAATGCGCCTCGGAGGTCGGGATCCGGGCCTACCTCCCGGGCGAGCGCTAGCCACCGCGGGACCGGCGCGCGGACTGCGCGCCGGTGCTACCTCTCCCGCGCAGATCGTGGAAGAGCTGGCCCGGAGACTGGTGGGCGAGCTCGCGGGCGGCTCGCCTCCGACCGGTGTGCTCGAGCTGGCCGGCGAGCCCGAGCCCAAGCAGGCGGCCGAGGCGCTGCTCGGCGCGGCGCGCCACCCGGTCCTGCGCCCGCAGATCGGGCTCTGGGCGCCGGCCCTCCTGCGCAGCGCGCGCCCGGGCTACGGCGCCCGCGCCCTGGTCGATCTGGCCGACCGGACCGGCGCCGCCGGGGGCCGGCGCCTCGACCTGGCCCGCGCGCCGTCGCTGCCCCTGGTGCTGGGCTCGAGCGGCTTCCTGGCCCGCTGCCTGGCCCGCGAGCCGGCCTGGGTGGAGGAGCTCTCCGGGGCGCTCCCGGGCCCGCCGGAGGCGGCGCTCCTGGACCGGGACTGGAGCGCGATCCGGCGCGCCAAGTACCAGGGGCTCCTGCGCGTGGCCGCCCGCGACCTCCTGGGGCGGCCCTTCCGCGAGAGCCTCGCCGAGCTCTCGGAGCTCGCCGACCGCTGCCTGCGCGCCGCCCTGGCGCGCGCCAGCCACGAGACCGGGACCGCCGAGCCCGTGCTCCTGGCGCTCGGCAAGCTCGGGGGCCGCGAGCTCAACTTCTCGTCGGACGTGGATCTGCTCTTCCTGTACGACGCGGGGACGGGTCCCGACGACCTGGCGCGCAACGAGTCCGTGGCCCGCCTGGTGCGCCTGCTCAAGCGCGAGCTCGAGGAGCCCGGCGCGGAGGGCTTCGCCTACCGGGTGGATCTCGATCTGCGCCCGGAGGGGCGCATGGGGCCCCTGGCCAACTCGGTCGCGGCCGCGCTCGGCTACTACGAGAGCTTCGGCCAGGAGTGGGAGCGCCAGATGCTGATCCGGCTGCGCTACGTGGCGGGTCCGCGCGCCCTGGCCCTCGGATTCGCGCGGGAGATCGCCCCCTTCGTCTACCGGCGCCTGATCGACCCGGGGGTGATGCACGGCGTGCGCGCCATGAAGGAGCGCATCGAGGCCGAGCGGCGCGCCGCGGGTCGGGACCTGGAGGTCAGCCTGAAGGAGGGCCCCGGCGGGATCCGCGACGTGGAGTTCCTGGTCCAGTCCCTGCAGCTCTTCCACGGCGGACGCCAGCAAGCGCTGCGCACGGGCAACGTGCTCGAGGCGCTGGGGGCGCTGGGCGAGCTCGGGCTCCTGCCGGCCGAGACCAGCGCGGCGCTGTCCGACTGCTACGTCTGGCTGCGGAGGGCCGAGCACGCCCTCCAGATGGCGGAGGAGCAGCAGACCTCGGCCTTCCCGCGGCAGCCCGCGGAGCAGACCGCCCTGGCGCGCCGGCTGGGCTACCTCGATCCGGAGGGCCAGCGCGCGCGCAATCGCCTGCTCGACGACTGGACGGCGGTGCGGAGCCAGGTGCGCGAGCACTTCGAGGCCCTGGTGCTGCGGGGCGATCCATGAGCGGCGCGGCGCTGCTCGAACGGCTGGCCGGCGCCCTGGCCGGGAGCCCGCTCGCGGCGTCCATCTCCGACGCGGCGGCTGCCTTCGCCGAGCGCCGCGGCGCCGACGCCGCCGCCGGGCGCCTCGAGGGCGCGGTGCTCGCGGGGCTGGCGCGCCTGCTCGCGACGGCGCGCGAGATGGCGGGCTTCCTGAGTCATCGGCCCGCGCTCCTGGAGCGCATCGCCGCGGCCGACTCGGGGAGCCTCGCGGCCCGGGCGCGCGAGCTCGCGGCGGAGCCGCCCCCGGCCCCGGGCGACGACCTCGAGGGCGCCCTCGATGCGCTCCGGCTGCTGCGCCGGGAGGAGACCTGCCTGGCCGCCTGCCTGGACCTCGGGGGCGTCGTCCCCTTCGAGGAGGTCTCGGAATTCCTCTCGCGGGTGGCCGAGGGCATCGTGGAGCGCGCGCTGTGGCTGGCCCACGGCGGCCTCGCGCCCCACCGGCTCTCGGTGCTCGGGATGGGGAAGATCGCCGGGCGCGAGCTCACCTACCACTCGGACCTGGACCTGATCTTCCTGCACGAGGGGGGACCCGAGGGGGTCGCCGAGGCCTCCCGGCTCGGTCAGCGGCTGATCGCCTACCTCGGCACCCTGACCGGCGCGGGAATCGCCTACGCGGTGGACGCGCGGCTGCGCCCCTCCGGCCAGCAGGGCATGCTGGTCACGGGCTTCGACCGCTTCGAGCGCTACCAGTGCCAGAAGGCGGAGACCTGGGAGCACGTGGCGGTGCTGCGGGCGCGGGCCATCGCGGGCAACGTCCCGCGCGCCCAGCGGATCCTGGAACGCATCCACGCCCACCTCCTGGCCCGGCACGAGCGCCCCTGGCCCTATCTGGCGGCCCTGCGGCAGCGCGTGGTGGCGGAGCGCAGCAGCCCCTCGCGGGACGTGATCGATTTCAAGACCGGCCCCGGGGGACTGATGGACGTGGACTTCCTGGCCGGGGGGGGGCTCCTGGAACGGGGCGCGGCGCGCTTCCCGCGCTACCCTGGGGTTCCCGCCATGCTGCGCGCCGCAGCGCGCGGCGGGTGGGTCGAGCAGGTCCTCGAGGACCACCGCTTCTTGCGGATCGCGGAGGCGCGCGCGCGCCTGTGCGCCGGACGCGGGGTCGAGAGCCTGCACCGCTCCGACGCGGGCTTCGCGGCCGCGGCGGAGCTCGTGGAGCCCGGGCTGGGTCCGGCGGGCCTGGTGGAGCGCATCGCGGCCGCCCGCGCGCGCGTGCGCCGGGCCTGGGAGGCGGTGGTGGAAGGAGGCAGCGTGGCAGTGCTCGAGGGGCCCGCCCCGGCATGACGGACCGCGGGACCGCGATCCAGGAGGCCGGCCAGCGGCTCGGGATCTCCGAGCTCTACGACGACCAGCAGCGCGTCGTCGAGGAGACGCTCGCCGGACGCGACGTCCTGATGGTGCTGCCGACCGGCTACGGCAAGTCGGCCTGCTACCAGATCCCGTCCATGCTCCTGCCGCAGCCCGTGGTCCTGATCTCGCCGCTCCTGGCCCTGCTCAAGGACCAGCAGCGCCGGCTCGACGAGCACCAGGTGCCCTGTGTGCGCCTGGACGGCGGCGTACGCGGCCGCGCGCGCGCGCAGGCCTTCGAGCGCATCGGCGCGGGCGGGCCCCTGCTGGTGATGACGACGCCGGAGTCGCTGGGCTCGCCGGACCTGTGCCAGGTGCTCTCCCGGACCGGCGTGGGCCTCGCGGCGGTGGACGAGGCGCACTGCATCTCGGAGTGGGGCTTCGACTTCCGCCCGGCCTACCTGCAGCTCGGCACGCGGCTGCGCGCGCTCGGCAACCCGCCGCTCCTGGCCCTCACCGCCACCGCCACCGAACGCGTGCGCGAGCAGATCGTGCGCTCCCTCGGGATGCGCGAGCCGGCCGTGGTGGCCACCTCTCCGCACCGCTCGAACCTGGCCTTCGAGGTCCTGGCCTGCGAGGGTGACGCGCGCGCGCGGGCGCTCCTGCGCCTGGCCCAGCGGCTGCGGAGGCCGGGCATCGTCTACTGCGCCACCCGGCGCGAGGTGGACGACGTGTACGTGCTGCTGCGCCGCTTCGAGATCCCGACCCAGCGCTACCACGGCGGAATGACCACGAAGGAGCGCAACGAGTCCCAGGAGGGCTTCATGCGCCGGGGACGCCGCTCGGTGATGGTGGCGACCAACGCCTTCGGGCTGGGCATCGACAAGGCGGACATCCGCTTCGTACTCCACTACCAGTCGCCCGCCTCCCTCGAGCAGTACGTGCAGGAGGCCGGGCGGGCGGGCCGCGACGGCAAGAAGGCGAACGGCATCCTGCTCTACGACCCCGCCGACCGCGCCATCCACGAGGCGCTGCTCGCGCGCAGCCGGGTGCGGCCGGACCAGCTCTTCCGCCTGGGGCGCACCCTCGAGATCTGGGCCCGCGAGAAGCGCAACCCTTCGCTGGAGGCCCTGGCGCTGTCGACGGAGCTCGGACCCCGCGTGACCGAGGCGCTGCTCGCCAAGTTCGAGGAGGCCGGCGTGGTCGAGCTCGCGGATGGCGAGGTGCGGCTGGCCGAGAGCCCGGACGCCTTCGGGCAGGACGCGGAGCGGCTGGCGGGTCAGTTCGACCGGCTCCGCAGCGAGGACGCGCGCCGCCTCGACGCCGTCGCGGCCTACGCCGGCTCCAGCGAGTGCCTGGCCGTGTTCCTGCGCCGCTACTTCGGCGAGGAGGGGGGCAAGGACTGCGGCCTCTGCAACATCTGCCGCGGGCGAACCGAGCGGCCGGACAGCTTCTTCTCGCCGGTGGCCCGGCCGACCCCGCCTCCCCCGCCGCGGCGCCGCTCCCGGAGGCGCTCCCGGGGGCGGGCGGGGGAGAAGCCCGCATACCGCGGCGACCGCTCCCCCCGGCCGGAGCGCGGCCCGCGGCCGGACCGCTCCCAGCGCCCCGACCGGGGCCCTCGCCCGGAGCGCGCCCCGGGCTCCGAGCGGGAGCGCTCGCGCCGCCGGAGGCGCCCCTCGCGGCGCCGGCGGCCGCGCCGCTCGCCGCCCCCGGGCCAGCCGCCAGCCCCAGGGGTCCCGGGCCCACCGGCGCCCCGCGGCCGCGGTGGCGCCGATCACGAAGCGGATCGCCCTTCTGCTCGATCTCCGGCGAAGGGGGCGCCGACGGGGTCGCTCCCCGCCGAGGTGACTCCATGAGACTCCACACCGTTCTGGCGGGCGCCGGGGCGCTCGCCCTGCTTCCCTGCGCCGGTCGGGCCCAGGAGGCCTTCACCGATCGGTTCCCGATCGGCGACTGCAGCTTCCAGACCCGGGGCGGGAACCAGCTCTTCCTCCTCCTGCCCGGGCGCGAGCTCCACTACAGCAATGCCCGCTGCGTGGCGGCGGGCGATTGCGACGAGCTCGTGGAGCTCGTGGTGAGCGTGCTCGAGGAGACCCGCAGGGTCCGCTTCGAGATCGATGGCGTGCCGAGGACGGTGAAGACGCGCGTGGTCGAGGAGCTCGAGACGGCCGACGGGGAGCTCGCAGAGATTTCCCGAAACTTCTTCGCCGAGTGCAAGGGCAGCGGGGACGTCTACTACTTCGGGGAGGAGGTCGACATCTTCGAGAGCGACGGGAGCATCAGCCACACCGGCGCCTGGCTGGCCGGGGAGCAGGGCGCCCGGCCCGGCCTCTTCCTGCCCGGCGGCGCCTTCCTGCTCGGGGCCCGCTACTTCCAGGAGATCGCCCCCGAGGTCGCCCTGGACCGCGCCGAGCACGTCGCCCTGGGCCTGAGCCTCGACCTCCCCGCCGGCCACTTCGAAGACTGCGTCGAGGTCGAGGAGACGACGGAGCTCGAGCCCGGCAGCGTCTCGACCAAGATCTACTGCCCGGGCACGGGGCTCGTCGTGGATGGCGACCTCGAGCTGGAGGAGATCGCCGGGGACGAGGACGAGGACGAGGACGACGACTGATTCCCCGCGCGTCAGCGCGGGACGAGGACCGCCGCCCCGCGCAGCTCGCCCTCGCGCAGGCGGCGCAGCGCCTCGTTGGCCTGCTCGAGGGGCAGCGCCAGCGTCTCGGTGCGAATCGGAATGCGCGGAGCCAGGGCCAGGAACTCCTCGGCGTCGCGGCGGGTGAGATTGGCCACCGAGCGCAGCACGCGCTCCTCCCAGAGCAGGCGGTAGGGAAAGGCCGGGATCTCGCTCATGTGGATGCCGCCGCAGATCGCGACGCCTCCCTTGTCCAGGGCGCGCAGCGCCGCCGGCACGAGCGCGCCCACGGGCGCGAAGAGGATGGCGGCGTCGAGGGGCTCGGGCGGCGCCTCGCCGGAGCTCCCGGCCCACTCGGCGCCGAGCTCGCGGGCGAAGGCCTGGGCCGCGGCGTCTCCGGGGCGGGTGAAGGCGAAGACGCGCCGCCCCTGGTGGCGCGCCACCTGGGCCGCGATGTGGGCGGCGGCCCCGAAGCCGTAGAGCCCCAGGCGCCGCGCGTCGCCGGCGAGGCGCAGGCAGCGGTAACCGATCAGGCCGGCGCAGAGCAGCGGCGCGGTCTCCACGTCGCCGGGCCCCTCGGGCAGCGGGAAGCAGAAGCGGGCGTCGGCGACGGCGCACTCGGCGTAGCCGCCGTCGCGCTGGTAGCCGGTGAAGAGGGCGCGCTCGCAGAGGTTCTCGGCGCCGCGCCGGCAGTAGGGACAGTCGCCGCAGGTGGATCCCAGCCAGGGCACGCCCACGCGCTGGCCCGGCTCGAGCCGGCTCACGCCGGGCCCGCAGACCTCCACGCGCCCCACGATCTCGTGGCCGGGCACGAGGGGGAGCTTCGGGTGCGGGAGCTCGCCCTCCACCACGTGGAGGTCGGTGCGGCAGACCCCGCAGGCCGCGATCCGGATCCGGACCTCCCCCGGGCCCGGCTCCGGGAGCGGAAGGTCCACGAGGGCGAGCGCCTGCCCTGGCCTCGCGAGCTGCATGGCGCGCACGGCCGGCTACCCGCGCAGGCGCCGCACGGAGAGCTCGGGGCGCGCCGGGGCGGGCGCGAGCCGGGCCTTCACGTCGACCGCCACGGCCCCCGCCGGGCCCGCGATCAGCGGGGAGAGATCGAGCTCGACGAGCTCGGGCAGGTCCTCCGCCAGGGCCGCCACCCGCAGGAGGATGTCCTCGAGGGCCGCGACGTCGCAGGCGGGCGCGCCGCGGTAGCCGAAGAGGAGCGGGCTTCCGCGCAGCGAGCGCACCAGCTCGTGGGCGTCGAGATCGCTGAGCGGCAGGCTGCGGAAGGCCCGGTCCCGCAGCAGCTCCGCCGTCACCCCCCCGAGCGCGAAGAGCACCAGGGGCCCGAAGGAGCCCTCCTGGACCACGCCGACCAGGACCTCCACGCCGGGCGCCAGCATGGGCTGGAGCACGGCGCCGCCCATGCGCGGGCCGAGCGCGCGCTCGAGCTCCCGGTAGGCCTCCCGGGCGGTGCGCGGCGACTCGAGCGAGAGGCGCACGGCCCCGAGATCCGTCTTGTGGATCAGGTCCGCCGCGGCGGCCTTGAGCGCGACCGGGCCGCCGAGCTCCGCCGCCGCCCGCTCCGCCTCCTCGGCGCTGCTCGCCCGCAGCGTGGGCGCCGCCGGGATCCCGTAGGCCCGAACGAGCTCGACGGCGGCCACCGGGTCGAGCCAGGCGCCCTCCGGATGCGCGGAGAGAGTCGCCTCCACCGCGCTCCGCGCGCGCCTTCGCTGCAGGCCGCGCAGGCGCGGCAGGCGGCCCTCGGGCCGGGCCCGCCAGCTCGCGTAGTCGGCCACGCGCGCCAGGGCCCGCGCGGCGGACTCGGGGAAGGCGAAGCAGGGGACGCCCCGGGAGCCCGGGCCGAAGAGCTCCGGCGGCGGGCTCGCCATCCCCACGAAGTTCGCGACGAGGGTCTTGGCCGGCCGGCGCGCCGCGACCGACGCGAGCGCCGCCGCCACCGGGCCGGCCTCGGCCAGCGGGGTCGCGGTGAAGACCGCGATGGCCGCGTCGATGCCCGGGTCGTCGAGCACGCACTCGAGGGCGCGCTCGAAGAGGGCGGCACCCGCGGAGGCCACCAGGTCCACCGGGTTGCGGGCGCTGGCTCCGGCGGGCAGGAAGCGGAGCAGGCGCTCCCGGACGGCCGGCGCCAGCTCCGGGACCTCGAGCCCCCGGGCCTCGCAGGCGTCCGCCGCGAGGATGCCCGGGCCGCCGGAGTTTCCGACGATCGCGACGCGCCGCCCACCCGGCAGGGCCTGCCGGGCCAGGAGCTGCGCCACGTCCAGGAGTTCCTCGAAGCCATCGACCCGGATCACGCCCGCCTGGCGGAAGAGCGCGTCCACGGCGCTCTCGGGGCTCGCGAGCGCCGCCGTGTGGGAGGAGGCGGCGCGGCTGCCCGCCCGGGTGCGGCCGCTCTTCACGGCGACGATGGGCTTGCGGCGCGCCAGCCGGCGCGCGACGCGGCTGAACTTGCGCGGATTGCCGAAGGACTCGAGGTAGAGGAGCACGAGCTCCGTGTCGGGGTCCTCGGCCCAGTACTCGAGGAAGTCGTTGCCGCTCACGTCGGACTTGTTGCCCACCGAGGCGAAGCTCGAGACCCCGAGCCCGAGCTGGCGCACGTACTCGAGGAAGGCGATGCCGATGGCGCCGGACTGGGAGAGACAGCCGATCGGGCCCGGCGCGGGGAGCGGCGGGCCGAAGCTGGCGTTCATGCGCACGTCCGGGTGGGCGTTCAGGATCCCCAGGCAGTTCGGACCCACCAGCCGCATGCCGCCGCGCCGCGCCACCCGCACGAGCTCGCGCTCGGCCGCGGCGCCCGCCGGGCCCGTCTCGGCGAAGCCCGCCGAGACGACGACGAGCCCGTCCACCTGCTTCTCCGCGCACTGCTCCGCCACGCCGATCACCTGGTCCGCGGGCACCGCCACCACCGCCACGTCCACCTCGTCGGGCACCGCCAGCACCGAGGGCCAGGCGCGCAGGCCCAGCACCTCCGGAGCGAGGCGGTTCACCGGATGCAGTCGGCCCGTGAAGCCGCCGGCCAGGAGGTTCCGCAGCACCGCGTGCCCCACCCCGCCCGGCTGCCGGCCCGCCCCGATCACCGCCAGCGAGCGGGGCTTGAGCAGGCGCTCCACCGAGCGGGCCTCCGCGTACCACTCGCGCCGCTGCACCGCCTCCCGGGCGTGGCGCGTCGGCCGGATCCCGAGCTCCACCCGCACCACGCCGCCCTCGTAGCGGCTCGCCACCGCGAAGCCGGCGTCGTGGAAGACGCGCAGCATGCCCCGGTTCGCGGGCAGGACGTCGGCGGTGAAGGTCCGGATGCCCCGCTCCCGGGCGAAGGCCGCCAGGTGCTCGAGCAGGAGCGTGCCCAGGCCCCGGCCCTGGTGCGCGTCGGCGACCGCGAAGGCCACCTCGGCGCGCTCGCTGCCGGGGCTCCCGTGGTAGCTCGCCAGGGCCACGCTGGCGTCACGCAGGAAGGCCACGAGAGCCATCCGGCTGCGGTAGTCGACCCGCGTCGCGCGCGCGAGCTCCTCGTCGCGGAGCTTCGAGTGGGCGGTGAAGTAGCGCAGGTAGCGCGACTCGGGGGACATGCGCGCGTGCAGGTCCACGAGGGCCGCCTCGTCCCCGGGCCGCACCGGGCGGACGTGCAGCGTCCCCCCGTCCGAGAGCACGACGTCGCACTCCCACTCCGCCGGGTAGCCGCCGGGCAGGGCCTCGGCGGCGGCGCGACGCTCCTCCGGCGCCGCTGCGAGGGTCTCGTCCATGGCGCGGGGCGCGCCGGCCCGCCTACTTCGGATCCGAGACCTTGACCGTGAGGACCGGGCACGGCGCCAGGCGCACGGTGCGCTCCGCCACGCTCCCGAGCATCACGTGTTTGACGCCGGCGAGGCCGCGCGTCCCCATCACGATCAGGTCGGCGCCGATCTCCTCGGCGACCTGCGCGATCGCTTCGGAGGGGGAGACCGGCGTGATCGTGCGCTCGACCGGGATCCCGTCGGAGGCCGCCTGGTGGCACCACTCGGAGAGGTGGCGGTCCGCGGCGGCCCGGATGTCGCGATCGAAGGCCTCGGGGATCACCAGGCCGAAGGGCGAGATCCCCCCGGCGTTGATCGGGTAGCAGTGGATCAGGTGCAGCTTCGAGCCGAAGCGGCGGGCCAGCTCCCGCCCGACCTCGAGGGCCCGGGCCGAGTGCGGGGAGAAGTCCACCGGCACGAGGATCGTCTTGAACTCCATGGGTCCCTCCCCTCCTTCGGGTCGCGCCGGGCGGCACGGGCTCTGGCTGCGGCGCGCGCGGACGCCGCGTGCGCCGCGGATTCGAAAAGCAGCTCCCGTGCCAACGGAAGGAGCCTCCGGGCGCCGCGACCGGAGCCGCGCGGGGCGCCCTGCCCCGCTCGGCCCCTTTCGGCCCCAACCTCGGCTCCGCCCCCTCCTGCCCGAGAGCGCGCGGCGCCGCCGCGGAGCCCCGTTCCTGGCGCGCTTCTTGCTCCCTCTCGCAGACAGGGCGGGGAGGGAGAGCCATGCGGCCGAGCGAGGTCCGGAGCAGCATCCTCGAGGGGCACGAGCGCATCCGCGCGCGGCTCGGCGAGCTCGAGGCCCTCGGGCGCCGGGTGCTCGCCGGCGAGGGCGAGCGCCTCGAGGCCCTGCGGGCCTCCGCCCGGGCGCTCCTCCTCGCGCTCTCGAACCACATGGGCTTCGAGGACCTCCACCTGGCCCGGGCCCTGCGCGGGGCCGACGCCTGGGGAAGCGAGCGCGCGGCGCAGCTCGAGCGCGACCACCGCGAGCAGCGCGATCTGCTGGCGCACGTCCTGGCCGGCCTCGACGACGCGGGCCGCCCGCCCCGCGTGCTCGCGAGCTCGCTCGTCGACCTCGTCCAGCTCCTGCGCGACGACATGCGCAGCGAGGAGGAGGCGCTGCTCGACCCGCGCGTGCTGCGGGACGACGTGGTCGGGATCGACGTGGAGACCGGCTAGCGCCGGCGAGCGGCGGGGGCGGATCCGGGGCGGATCAGGGGGAGCCGCCGGGGCCTTCGGAGAGCTCGCCGAGCAGCCCCGCGAGGCCCTCCTCGCGCCGCTCGTGGGAGCGCAGGGCCTCCAGGAAGGCGTCGAGACCGGGCGGCGCGTCGCGCGCGGGTCCCGGCTCCACGAGCCGGGCCTCGAGCTCGCGAAGCTCCGCCAGCAGCGCCTCGTGCTCGCGCTCCAGCCCCTCGAGCTCCGCGATCCGCTCCGGGCGGAGGCCGTGCAGGGCCGGAAAGAAGGCCTCGCTCTCCAGGGAGAAGTGCGCGACCAGCGCCTCCCCGTAGCGCGCGAGCGCGCGCCGCAGCTCCGCCGCGGCGCCAGCGGCCCGCGCCCGGCGCAGGTCCTCGGCCAGGGATCGGAAGTGGCGGTGCTGCTCGCGCAGCTGGCGCGCCAGCCGCCGCAGGCGGTGGCGCAGACCGGTCTCGAGCCCCGCGCTCCTCACTCCCGCTCCTGGATCGACTTCAGGTACTCGACCAGACTCGCGATCTTCCCCCGCGCGATCTCCTCCGAGAGGCCCGCCTCGGGAACGACCTCGCCGAAGCGCGCGCCCCAGACCGGCATCGCCCGGGTTCCGTGGGCGGGGAGCTCGAAGCGCCCGTCGATGAAGCGGGCGATCTCGCCGTCCGGGAAGCGCCCGCCGCGGCGCGCTGCGATGCGGGTGAGGTCCGCGGGCGGGGGATGGAGCGCCGGGGCCACCGGGCCATCCCCCCGGCCCCGGACCCCGTGGCAGGAGGCGCAGCTGCTCTGGAAGACCTCGCCTCCCATCTCCGCCAGGGCGGGATGCGCGGCGGTGGGCGGCGCCGGCGCGGGGGCGCCCGCCCCGCCGGCACAGGCCAGCGCCGCCAGCGCCGCGGGCAGAGCGGCGGTCCGGAAACGGCCTCTCATGCGGATCCTCCCTCCGGCTGCGCGGGCTCAGAGCCGCGCCGCGAGCTTCGCGAGCTCCTCGCGGAAATCCGGGTGTGCCAGGGCCGCGAGCGCCAGGGCGCGCTCGCGCACGCTCCTCCCCTCGAGCTCCGCGGCCCCGAACTCGGTCACCACCACGTCCACCCGGTGGCGCGGCGTCGTGACCGGCGTCCCGGGCGCGAGCTGGGGCAGGATGCGCGAGACGAGGGCGCCGTGTCGTTTCGCGCTGGCGGGCAGGCAGACGAGGGAGCGCCCGCCCTCGGAGCGGCTCGCGCCGGCGACGAAGTCCTCGTGGCCCCCGATCCCCGAGTACTGGCGCCCGGGCAGGGCATCCGCCGCGAGCTGGCCCAGGAGATCCACCGCGAGGGCGCCGTTCAGCGAGACCATGCGGCGGTTCTTCGCGATCGCGGCGGGGTCGTTCACGCAGCGCACGGGCAGGAAGCGCACCGCCTCGCAGCCGTCGAGCCAGTCGTAGAGCTCCCGCGTGCCCAGCGCGAAGGTCGCGACCGAGAAGCCGTCGTAGAGCCCCTTGCGGTTGCTGACCTTGCCCGCCCGGTGCAGGCGCATGAGTCCGCTGGTGAACATCTCCGTGTGGATCCCGTAGTCGCCGCCCGGGCCCTCGGCGAGGAGGGAGGCGAGCGCGTTCGGGATCCCTCCGATCCCTGCCTGGAGGGTGGCACCGTCGGGCACGAAGGGCCGCACCCGGCGCGCGATCTCCCGCTCGACGGGCCCGGGCGGCGCGTCCTCGATCTGCGGCGGCTCGCGATCGCTCTCGATCAGCACGTCCACGTCGTCCACGTGGAGGGCGTGGGGGTGCTCCGGGGGGAGCCCCCGGGTGCGGGGCAGCCGGGAGGAGGCCTCGACCACGAGCAGGCGCTCCGGGTCGCGCCCGCAGCGCAGCAGCTCCTGCACCGTGGCACCGGCGTGGAGGGAGAGGCTCAGCTGGCCCCGGGCGTCCGGCGGCGCGGCGCAGGTGGCCATCACGCGGGGCGCGAGGCGCCGCGCGATGCCCTCGAAGCCGCGGAAGTCCGCGGGAACGAACTGCACGTCGTGCCCGGCCTCGGCCAGGGCGCGCTCCACGGGCCCGAAGAAGCCGCTCCGAAGGTGCACGCCCGGCCGCGTGAAGAGCGCGAAGGCATCGACCAGGAGCGCCGCGAAGACGGTGAGGTCGCGAAAGTCGTCGCGCTCGCCGAGGGCATGGAGGAACTCCCGCGGCTGCCCGGGCCCGAGCGGAACGGCGAGGTGGTCGCTCGCGCGGACCAGACCCGCCGCCTGGGATCCGCTCAGCACGCGCATCCGCATCCACCTCCTCGAGCCGCGTCCCGTCCTGGGGCGCTTCGCCGCGTCACGGGACCCGCTGCCCCACCAGGACCCGACGGGCCGCGCTCGCCCCGGGCGCCCGGGCGGTCGCCGGGAGCCGGGTGCAAGAACAGGACCGGCCCGACGCCGGGGGCGAATCCCGCCCGCCGGCCGGGGCCCGGGCAGCGCGGGCGGCTGGCTGGCACGGCTCCTGCAGCCCTTCCCCGCGATGCCCCCTCCCCAGGCCCCGCTGCGCCGCGCCGCGCTAGGCGAGCAGCGTGGCCAGGAGGCCCGACATCACGATCCCGTCGAAGGTCCCGGCGCCCCCGATGCTCGCGATCCCGGTCCCGAGGCGCGCGACCTGGCGCAGGTGCAGCAGATCGGCGCCGAGCAGCGGCCCCAGCACGCCGGCGCTGAAGGCCACCGGCGGCGCGAAGTCGCGGGCGAGGAGCAGGGCGCAGAGCGCCGCCACCACGGCGGGGACGAGCGCGGGGAGCGCGATCCCCACCCGCGGCAGCGGGCGCGCGAGCCTGTAGCAGACCGCCGTGTTGACGCCGATCGCAATCCCGGCAGCGAGGAGGGAGGTGGCGCCCTGGGCCGCGATGCGCGCGAGCTCGTAGGCGGCCACGCTGGCCGGCACGATGCAGCCGCCCACGTTCACGGCGAGGACGGTCGTGGTGCGCCGGCGCGCGGAGCGCGGGAGCACGCGCCCGAAGCCGAAGAGCCCGAAGGAATCCACCTCGATCGGCTCGCCCCGCGGGAGGTGACGCAGCGGCACGTTCACGAGGCCCCCCGCCAGCATGCCGGCCAGCACCAGCAGCGAAGCGCCGGGGCTGAGACCGAGCTTCGCCAGCGCCAGCAGGATGACGTTCGCCAGGAAGACCGGCAGCAAGAGCACGAGCGCGACGACGAGGGCCAGGGCGAGGCAGCCGGGGGGCATCGCGCCGACTCTAGGCGACGGCGGCCCGCTTTGGAACCGGACCCGGGGCGCGCCGACCCGGGGGAGGAGTGATGGCGGGGGGGGCGCGCTGGGTCTATCTCTGGAGCGAGCTCGAGCGCGCCGAGCAGGCTGCGGGCGGAAGCTGGGACGCCGTGCGCGGGCTCCTCGGAGGCAAGGGCGCGAACCTGGCCGACATGACCCGCCTCGGCGTCCCGGTACCCCCGGGCTTCACCGTCACCACCCGGGCCTGCAACGCCTTCCTGGCCGCCGGCGAAGACTTCCCGCCCGGGCTCTGGGAGGAGGAGCTCGCCGCCATCGCGGCCATCGAGAAGGCCAGCGGCAAGGGCTTCGGCTCCCCCGCGAACCCGCTCCTCGTCTCCTGCCGCTCCGGGAGCAAGCGCTCCATGCCCGGGATGATGGACACGATCCTCAACATCGGCCTCAACGACGACGTGGCCCTGGGCATGGTGGAGAAGAGCGGCGACGCCCGCTTCGTCTACGACTCCTACCGGCGGCTCGTGCAGATGTTCGGGAGCGTGGTGCTGGGCGTGCCCGACGAGCTCTTCGAGGCGGTCTTGCGGGCGCGCCGCGTGCGGGCGGCGGTCAGCAGCGACGCCGAGCTCTCCGCCGACGACTGGCGCGCGGTGACCGAGCAGTTCCAGGGCATCGTCCGCACCACCGCGGGCCAGGACTTCCCCAGCGACCCCCACGAGCAGCTGCGCCTGGCCACCGCCGCCGTCTTCCGCTCCTGGAACGGCAAGCGCGCCATGGACTACCGCAACGCCTCGCGCATCCCCCACGACCTGGGCACCGCCGTCAACATCCAGGCCATGGTGTTCGGCAACCTGGGCCCCGACTCGGGCACCGGCGTCGCCATGTCGCGCAACGCATCGACCGGGGCCCCCGAGCTCGAGGGGGACTTCCTGCTGAACGCCCAGGGCGAGGACGTGGTGGCCGGGATCCGCGCCACGCGGCCCCTGGCGGAGCTGGCGCAGCTCATGCCGCAGATCTACCGCGAGTTCGAGGGAATCGCGCGCCGCCTGGAGACCCACCACCGCAACATGCAGGACATGGAGTTCACCATCGAGCGCGGCAAGCTCTGGATCCTCCAGACCCGGGACGGCAAGCGCACCGCCCAGGCCGAGGTGCGGATCGCCGTCGACATGGTGGACGAGGGGCTGATCCGCCGCGAGGAGGCGGTGCGGCGCGTCAAGCCCGACCAGGTCGACTTCTTCCTCCACCCGCAGCTCGACCGCGCGGCCCTGGGCGAGCGGAAGCCCGTCGCGCGCGGCCTCAACGTCTCGCCGGGCGCTGCCGTGGGCGTCGTGGCCTTCGACGCCGACACCGCCGAGCGCTGGGCCCGGGACGGCGGCAAGGACGTGGTCATGGTGCGGCCGGAGACCAAGCCCGACGACGTGCACGGCATGCTCGCCGCCCGCGGCATCCTGACCAGCCGCGGGGGCCGCACCAGCCACGCGGCCCTGGTGGCGCGCCAGTTCGGCAAGCCGGCCGTGGTGGGCGCCAGCGAGATCGAGATCGACCTCGAGGCCCGCGAGATGCGGATCGGGGACAGCGTGGTGCGGGAGGGCGAGTGGATCTCGCTCGACGGGACCAACGGCGACGTCCACCTGGGCCAGCTCCCGACCCTGGTGCCGGACCTGAAGAACCCCTCCCTGCTCCGGATCCTGGAGTGGGCCGACGCGATCCGCCGCCTGGGGGTGCGCGCCAATGCGGACTACCCGCGGGACGCGGCGCGCGCGCGGGACTACGGCGCCCAGGGCATCGGGCTCTGCCGCACCGAGCACATGTTCTTCGAGACCGATCGGCTCCCCATCGTGCAGCGCATGATCCTGGCGCTTTCGCCCAGCGAGCGGAACGAGGCCATCGCGGAGCTCCTCCCGCTCCAGCGCAACGACTTCGCAGGCCTGTTCCGCGCGATGGACGGCCAGCCGGTCATCATCCGCCTGCTGGACCCGCCCCTGCACGAGTTCCTCCCGTCCTACGACGGGCTCGTGCAGGAGCTGGCGGACCTCAAGCTGCGCCTTCAGCACATGAGCAGCATGGGCGAGATCGACGAGGCCCTGGACCGGATCCGCGCCAAGCAGGACGTGCTCGCTCGCGTGGAGGCGCTGCGCGAGAGCAACCCCATGCTGGGCACGCGCGGCGTGCGGCTCGGGATCCTGATCCCGGAGCTCACCCGGATGCAGGTGCGGGCCGTCTTCGAGGCGGCCTGCGGCTGCGCCCGCGACGGGCTCGCGGTGCAGCCGGAGATCATGGTCCCGCTCACCGCCCACGAGCGCGAGCTCGCGGTGCAGCGCGCCGCGCTGGAATCCGAGGCCCGCCAGGTGATGCAGGAGCAGGGCGCCCGGGTCGAGTACAAGTTCGGCACCATGATCGAGCTCCCGCGCGCGGCGCTGACCGCCGGCCAGCTGGCGCGCCACGCGGAGTTCTTCTCCTTCGGGACGAACGACCTCACCCAGACCGTCTTCGGCATCTCCCGCGACGACGCCGAGACCGGATTCCTGCGCTACTACGTCCGCACCGGCATCCTGGACGAGAACCCCTTCGATACGATCGACGAGGACGGCGTGGGGCAGCTGATCCGGATCGCGGTGGAGGCGGGCCGCGAGGTCCGACCCGATCTCGAGGTCGGCATCTGCGGCGAGCACGGCGGGGACCCGAAGAGCATCGCGCTCTGCCACCGGCTGGGTCTCGACTACGTCTCCTGCTCGCCCTTCCGCGTCCCGATCGCGCGGCTGGCCGCCGCCCACGCCGTCCTCGAAGACGGGGACGTTGCTTGAGTAGTTGACGAACGCGGGGCGCGCCCACCGGGCGCCTCGCGGGTTTCCTCCGCGTTTCGTGAGCTCTTCAAGGAACGTCCCCAGGCGCGCCCCAGGCGCGCTCGAGCACCAGCAGGAGCTGGTCGGGACCGAAGGGCTTGGCGAGGCAGGCGAAGGCGCCGGCCCCGCAGGCAGTCTCCTCCGCCTCGTCGGAGCCGAAGGCGCTCATCAACACCACGGGGATCTGGCGGCCCTGGCCGCGCAGCTCCCCCAGCAGGGAGAAGGCGCCCCGGTCGGGGAGGTCGAGCTCGGCCAGCACGGCGGACACGTCTCCGTCCGCCAGGGCCGCGCGGGCCTCGGCGGCGCTGGCGGCCGGGCGGGCCCGGATGCCCTCCTCCTCCAGCTGCGCGACCAGCATCTCGCGCATGGCCACGTCGCCTTCGACCACGAGGACGCTGCGGAGCTCACCGGCCATGCCCCAGGGCCTGAGCAGGATCCGTGCCGGCGCCGGGGCTGCGGGCGCCCGGCACCTCGGGGGAGGATGGGGCGCGCCGGGCTGCGAGCGGGACCGCGAGCCCCATCTCCGCCCACCCCGCGCCGGCAGGCGGCGGAGGGCGTCAGGCCTGTGCCGTCCCCGGCCGTGGCGGAGGCGCGAGCGGCAGGGCGATCCGGAACTCGGTGCCGCGGCCGGGCTCGCTCGTGACCTCGATGTGACCGCCGTGGTCCGCGACGATCCCCCGGCTCACGGCCAGCCCGAGGCCGGTCCCGGCGCCGCGCCCCTTGGTGGTGTAGAAGGGATCGAAGATCCGCCCGCGGGTCGCGGCGTCCATGCCGACGCCGCTGTCCGCGACGCGCAGCTCGACCTCGTCGTCGCCGAGCGGCGCAACGTCCACGCAGAGCCGGCCACCGGCGGGCATGGCGTCGACGGCGTTGAGGAAGAGGTTGAGCAGGAGCTGCTGCAGCTTCTCCGGGTCGCCGCGCAGGGCGGGCACCGGCTCGAACCGGCGCTCCACCGTGATCCCGCAGCGCGCGAGCTGCTGCTCCAGGAAGGCCAGCGCCTCGTCGACGACCTTGGGGAGCTCCACGGAAACCCGCAGCGGCGCGCGCGGGCGCGCCAGGTCGAGGAGCGTCTGGATCAGCTTCGAGACGCGCTGCACCTGCTCGGCGATGATGTGAGCGCGCTCCGCCGTGGCCGCGTCCGGCGCCGCCCTCTCGATCATCTTGGCGTAGCCCAGGATCACGTTGATGGGGCTCCCGACCTCGTGGGCGAGTCCGGCCGCCAGGGTGCCGACCGAGGCCAGCTCCTCCGCCGCGTGGGCGCGCTCCTGGCTCGCCCGCAGGGCCTGCTCGGCCCGGCGCTTCTCGCTGAGATCGCGCACGACGCCGGTGAAGAGCCGGCGCGCGCCGAGGTGGCTCTCGCTCACGGCGAGCTCCACGGGAAAGGGGGTCCCGTCCCTGCGCTGGCCCCGGACCTCGCGCCGGCTGCCGAGGATCCGCGCTGGGCCCCCCGCCAGGTAGCGCTCGAGGTAGCCGTCGTGCTCCTCGCGGTAGGGCGAGGGCATGAGCTCCCGCACGTTCATGGTCAGGAGCTCCTCTGCGGAATAGCCGAAGAGCCGCGTGGCGGCGCGATTCGCCAGCTGGATCGCGCCGGACTCGTCGATGGTGAGGATCCCGTCGACGACCGAGTCGAGGATGCCTTGGATCCGCTCGGTCCTCTCGCGCAGCTCCCGCTCCACGGTCCGCTCGTGGCCGACGTCGACCCCGGTCCCGATCATCAGGGCGACGCCTCCGTCGGGCCCGGCGATCGTGCGGTTGGACCAGGCGATGCGCCGCCGCGCGCCATCCCGCGCGACCCAGTGGCTCTCGAAGCGGCTCTCCAGCTGGCCGGAGACCAGGCGCGCGAACACGGCCTCCACGGCCCCCCGCTCTTCGGGGGCGATCAGGAGATCGAGGACCCGCTTCCCCCGCACCTCCTCCAGGGAGTAGCCCGTGGCCTCCTGGCAGGCGCGGTTGAAGCGGACGATGCGCCCCTCGCGGTCGAGCACGACCACCAGGGCCATCAGCGCGTCGAGGACCTCGGCCGCGAGCCGGTCGTCGCGCGCGGGGTCGAAGGCGTCCGTGGCGGGAGGGGGCACGATTCGCCTTTCCGACGCCAGTATGCCAGCCGCGCGGCGGGCAGGGCAACTCCCGGCGCCGCCGGGCACCCCGTCTCCCGCGCCGGCGCGCGGAGCTAGCTCTCGGCGTCGCCGGGGCGCTTCACCGCCAGCACGGAGCAGGGGGCGAGCCGCATGGTGCGCTCGGTGACGCTGCCGAGGAGCACGTGGCGCAGCCCGGTCAGGCCCCGGGTTCCCATGACGATCAGGTCCGCGCCGGTCTTCTCGGCCACGCCGGCGATGGCCTGGGCCGCGGGAACCTCGCTCAGGTGCGCCTCGGCGGGAATCCCGCCGGCCCGGATCCGCTCGACCACTCCGGCGAGCTTCTGGCGGGCGGCGCTGCGCGTCTCCTCCAGGTAGGGGTCCGGGATCGCCACCTCGTAGGGCGACACGATCTGGATCGGCAAGTGGAAGGCGTGCACCACGTGGAGCCGGGCCTCGAGGCTCCTGGCCAGGTCCAGGGCCACCTCGACCGCCGCCTCCGCGTACTCGGAGAAGTCCACGGCCACGAGAATCGTCCGGATCGCACTCATGCCAGGTCCTCCCAGGCGGGGCTGCGCAACCCCGGCTGCGAAGAAATGCAGGATCGGTGCCAGCGGCCGGAAGCGAGGCCCTGTCGCGCGAGACCCGTGGAGTGGGTCATGGTGCCTCGACTGAGTCGAAAAGACTCAGACCAGCTCCACCTGGCAGTCCAGGGAGACCTCGGCACGGAGCGAGTTCGTGACGAGGCAGCTCTGCTCGGCCTTGGCGAGGAGCCGGCGCGCCCGCTCGGGGTCGACGCCCTGCGGAACCTCCAGGTGTGCGCGGACCTCGAGGGCCGTGAAGGAGGTCCGGCCCTCGGCGCGGTCGAGCCGCCCCTCGACCTCGCAGCGCAGCGCCCGCCAATCGAGCTTCGAGGCCCGGGCGATGGCCCGGAAGCCCAGCGCGAAGCAGTCGGCGACGGCCCCCACGAGGAGCGTCTCCGGCGACCAGCGCTCGCCCGATCCGCCGAACTCGGCGGGGGGCGCCGTCGGGAGCGGCGGCAGTCCGCGGGCCGAGAGGACCACGTCGCCCTCGGGCTCCGCCTTCGCCTCCACGCCGTAGTGATGGGGAAAGGCCTGCATCGGGGCTCCCTCCTCTCGGGCCCCGCGCCGAGGGCCCTCCGCCACAGCCACCCCCCGGAACCCGGTCGCGGGTGGCGCCGGCCGCTGGCATGCTTCGTGCGAGATTCCTAGCACGAATGGCCATGGGGCGTGCGCGCCGGCTGCCGGGGCGCGCGAGGGGGGGGAGGCATGAGGTTCGCTGCGCTCTCTTGTTGCCTGCTATGGCTGGGGCTCGGACCTGGCCTGGCCGCGCCGGCCCGCGCCGGCGCGGGCGCCGAGCCCGGCGAGCCCCGCGAGACGATGGGCCAGATCTTCGAGGCCCTGCGCGTGGCGCTGCCGGCGAGTCTGCGCGACGAGCGCTTCGCGGACCCGGCGCAGCGCGAGCGGATCCTGGCGGCGCTCGACGCGCTGGCCCGCAACGGCGAGCGGCTCGAGGCCCATGGCCGCTCCCGCGACGCCAGCTTCGCCTTCCTCAGCCGGTCGCTCGCCCAGGATGCCCGCGCGATCCGCGATCGCTACGCCGCCGGCCATCCCGACGAGGCGCGCTTCCTGCTGCACGAGCTGACCCAGACCTGCGTCGCCTGCCATTCCCGGCTCCCGAGCGAGCGCGCCTCCTCTCTGGCGGAGCGCTTCGTCTCCCAGGAGGAGATCGCCCGCCTGCCCCTGGACGAGCGCGCGCGCCTGGAGCTCGCCACGCGCCAGTTCGACCGCGCCCTCGGGACCTACGAGGAGCTCTGCGCCGATCCCGCCACCTCGCCCGACTACCTGGATCTGGCGGGCCACCTGGACGACTACCTGGAGCTCTGCCTGCGCGTGGCCGGCACTCCCGGGCGCGCCATCCCGGTGCTGGAGAAGCTGGCCGCCCGCCCGGACAGCTCGCTGGGGCTGCGCGAGAGCGCCGCGGGCTGGATCGCCTCCCTGAAGAGGCTCGTGGCCCAGGGGCCCGTCGGCACTCCGCTCGAGCAGGCGCGCGCCCTCGTGCGCCAGGGGGACGAGTCGTCCCGCTTCGCCAACGACCGGCGCGGCCTCGTCCCCTACATCGCGGCCTCGGGGGTGCTCTACCGCGACCTCGAGCGGCGGCGCGAGCACGGGCCGGAGCTCGCCGAGGCCTACTACCTGCTCGGCGTGATCGAGTCGCGCATCGGCCGCGCCTACTGGATCTCCCAGACCGAGCACTTCCTCGAGACCGCCATCCGGCTGAGCCCCGGTGCGCCCTTCGCCGAGGACGCCTACGAGCTCCTGGAGGAGTTCCTGCTCTCGGGCTACACGGGCTCCGCGGGCTCGGAGCTCCCGGCGGAGGAGCGGCGGCGCCTGGAGGACCTGCGGGACCTGATCGAGCGCTCTCGGCCCGCCGCGCAGGGCTGAGCGCGGGCCCGCGGCCGGGAGGGCCGGCCGGTCTCAGAGGCCCGCCCCGTCGGAGGCGCCGCGGTCCGCCGCGGATCTCGGCGCCTGGCGCTCGGCGCGCCGGTAGAGCGTCTTGCGGTCGATGCCCAGGATGCGGGCCGCCTGTACCTTGTTGCCGCCGGTCACCTTCAGGATCTCCTCGGTATAGCGCTCGTCGAGCTCGCGCAGCGTGAGGCGCCGCTCCACGGCTCCCCGCAGCAGCGCCGCCGCGCCCGCCTGCTCCCCGCCGGACTCCCGGGGCCCGAACGGAAGGTCCTCGGGCCCGATCTCCTCGGCGTCGCTCAGGGCCAGGGCCCGCTCGATCGCGTTCTCGAGCTCGCGCGCGTTTCCCTTCCAGGGGAGGCCCTGGAGGCGCTCCAGGGCCTCCGGCGTCAGGTAGCGGCGGCGCCCCTCCCCGTGGCGGCGCACGAAGGCCTCGGCCAGGAGCGGGATGTCCTCGGGCCGCTCGCGCAGCGGCGGGATGTGGAGCGGGATCACGTTGAGGCGGTAGTAGAGATCCTCCCGGAAGCGGCCCTCCTCGATCTCGGCCGCGATCTCCTTGTTGGTGGCGGCGATGATGCGCACGTCGACCTTCAAGGAGGACGTGCCTCCCACCGGGCGGATCTCCTGGTCCTGCAGCACCCGCAAGAGCTTGCCCTGCAGCGCGACCCCCATGTCGCCGATCTCGTCCAGGAAGAGCGTGCCGCCGCTGGCCTTCTCGAAGAGGCCGCGTTTCGTGGTGTGCGCCCCGGTGAAGGCCCCGCGCACGTGCCCGAAGAGCTCGCTCTCGAGCAGGCCCTCGGGTATCGCGGTGCAATTGATGGGGAGGAAGGGCTTGTCGGCGCGCGGGCCGTGGTAGTGGATGGTGCGCGCCACCACCTCCTTGCCGGTGCCGCTCTCGCCGGTGATGAGGACGCTGCTCTTGCCGTGGGCGATCCGCTTGATCAAGGAGAAGATCTCGCGCAGCGCGGGGCTCGCGCCGATCAGGTCGCCGAGCGAGCTGGTGCGGTCGACGGCGCGGCGCAGCTGGCGGTTCTCCTCCTCCAGGACGCGCCGCTCGAGGGCGCGCTCGAGGGTCAGGAGGACGGCGTCGGGCTCGAAGGGCTTGGTGATGTAGTCGAGGGCACCCGCGCGCATGGCCCCGACCGCCGCGTCGATGCTGCCGAAGGCGGTCATCAGGACCACGGGCGTCTCCGGGCGCAGCTTGCGCAGGTCGCCCACCAGCTGGATGCCGCTGCGCCCCGGCATGCGGACGTCGCTCAGGACGGCGTCGAACTCGACCTCGGCGGCGCGCTCGAGGGCCTGGTCGGCGGAGCTGGCCTCCTCCACGGCGTAGCCCTGCTCGCGGAAGAGCGAGGCCAGCATCTGGCGCATGGCCCCGTCGTCGTCGACGACGAGCAGGGTCCTGGCGGGTTTCATGGCACCTCTCTCCAGAGCACGCCGCGTGCCAACGCGCCGCCCACCGGCCAACGCGCTGGCGTGCAGACATGGGGCGATGAGACCCACATTGTAGCGAAATAACTCATTCATGCTGACGAGCGGCGTTCCGGGAAGCAGCGCCTCTCTGATAATCGCGTGGCACGGCGGTTGCACTTCTCGGATTCGACTCCAGACCGGGGGATCCCCATGCCCATTCGCAAGCTCCTCCAGAGGCCCGTGCACAGCCTTCCGCCCGACGCCAGCTGCGAGGACGCGGCGCTTCTGATGCGCGACCAGAACATCGGCTGCGTCGTGGTCGCGGACGCGGCGCGGCGGCCCGTCGGCGTCGTCACCGACCGCGATCTCGTGATCTGGGCCATCGCCGAGGGCCACGACGCGAGGAAGCTCCGCCTGCGCGACATCATGTCCGACGAGCCGATCTTCCTGAGCAGCGATCAGGGCCTCGACCAGGTGGTGACCGCGATGCGCGAGCTCGCGATCCGGCGCGTGCCGATCGTGGACGAGGCCGGGGAGCTCTGCGGCCTCGTCTCCATGGACGACCTCGTGATCCTGCTCGCGGATCAGATCGGCTCGCTGGCCGAGGCCGTGCGCGAGGAGGTGCGCGCCCCGGCCCGGTAGCGCACGGCGCACTCGGCCTCGCGCCCGCGCACCACGCGGCGACCCGCCAGCGGCCCCCGCCGCTCGGTGACCACGGTGCACTGGCCCTCCTCGCCGTCGCGCTCGCTGTAGATCACGACCCAGTCGCGCGTGGCCCCGAGCTCGTGGGCGCGCGCCGTGTTGGAGTAGAGGGCCGTGAGCGCGAAGCCCTCGCGCTCGGCGTGGAGGACCGGGAGCCAGGCCCGCCCCTCGGGATTGAAGCGGCGGGGCGCGATCCGGTGCAGCTCCCCCGCCTCGGCGCGGCGCCGGTACTCGGCGTCGACCTCGAGCAGCGCGGCCAGCGACGGGCGCTCGGCCACCGGCTCCGGGGGCCCGAGATCCGCGGGGGGCGGAGCCTCGAGCCAGCGCTGGCGGCGCGCGCGCCGGCGCGCCGAACGGCCGAGGAGGCCCGCGAGGGCGTGGCGCAGGGCCTCGACCCGGCGCGGGCCGAAGCCGCGCACGCCCGCCAGGCGGCCGTCGTGGGCGGCCACCTCGAGCTCCTCCAGGGTCTCGACCCCGAGCTCGTGGTGAAGACGCCGGGCCAGCTCCTCGCCGATCCCCGGAACGCTGGTCAAGAGGTCCTCGGGGGAGACCTGTCCCTCCAGGCGGTCGAGGAGTCCGAGCCGCCCGGTGAGGGAGAGCTCGAGGATGAGCGCCGCGATGCTGCGCCCCACGGCGGGCAGGCGCTCCAGACCCTCCCGTCCCTCGCGCTCGGCGACCAGGGAGAGCCGCTCCGCTGCCTGGCGCACGCTGGCGGCCGCGCTGCGGTAGGCGCGTACGCGCCAGCCGCTCGCGCGCTGCACCTCGAGCAGGTCGGCGACGCGCTCGAGCGCGGCGGCGATCTCCTCGTTCCCGGGCCTGGGGCCGCGGGCGCGCGCCATGGTCGTGGCCTCTCTCTCGCTCTGGTGTGTCCCCCCCTGCCCCGCCGACCCGCGCCGGGGCGTCGGGGAGAGGCGCGGAGCCGGCCCTCGCTCCCGCGCGAGGCCTGCGCCTCGACGCCCCCCGACGGGCCCTACGTCCACGCGGGAGGCGGAGTCACGCGCGCTCCGCGCCTCCGTCAGCACGAAGACAGCAATCGGCGTGCCAATGCTCCGTCTGCGCAGGGCTACGGACCCCCTCCGAGTGGGGCACAACGTCTCGTTCGAGGCCCGGATGCGGGTCGATCGGCCACGCCCGAGGAGCCCGCTCGTCGCGGCCGCCCCTGGAACGCGGTTTGCAGAGCCGAGCGCCTGGGAGGGCCGGGGATGCGCAAGAAGCCGGCGACCGTTTCGCGACTGGACCGTTGGCTGGCGCGGAAGCTGATCGCGTCCCGGGAGGGCGTCCCCGTGGCCTTCGTGCTCTGGAACGGCGAGGAGATCCGCGGCGGCGGGGCGGCACCCCTGGCGCGCGTGCGCTTCGCAGACCGGCGGGCGCTCCGGGGTCTCGCGCTGCACCCCGAGCTCGCCTTCGGCGACGCCTACGCCGCCGGCCGCATCGAGGTGGAGGGCGATCTCGTGCGTCTCCTGGGCGCGCTCTTCGCCGCACCGGAGCGGCGCGATCTGCTCGGCCGCCTGGCCGCGCGGCGCTGGCGCCAGCCGCGGCCCAACACGACGCGCCGGGCGCACGCCAACATCCAGCGCCACTACGATCTCGGGAACGACTTCTACCGCCTCTGGCTCGACGAGGGAATGGCCTACACCTGCGCCTACTTCCCGAGCCCGGGGATCAGCCTGGAGGAGGCCCAGCTCGCGAAGTTCGAGCACGTGTGCCGCAAGCTCCGCCTGCGGCCGGGGGAGCGCGTGGTGGAGGCCGGCTGCGGCTGGGGCTCCCTCGCCCTCTACATGGCGGAGTGCCACGGGGCCCGGGTCACGGCCTGCAACATCTCCCGCGAGCAGGTGGATTTCGCCCGCGAGCAGGCGCGGCGGCGCGGCCTCGCGGGTCGCGTGCACTTCGTCCACGACGACTACCGCGAGCTCCGGGGCCGCTACGACGCCTTCGCCTCGGTGGGCATGCTGGAGCACGTGGGCCGTGCGCACCACGCCGAGCTCGGGAGGGTCATCGATCGCTGCCTCGAGCCCGCCGGGCGGGGGCTCCTCCACTCGATCGGCCGGGTGAAGGCCCTTCCCATGAACGAATGGGTCCAGCAGCGCATCTTCCCGGGCTCCTACAGCCCGACGCTCAGCGAGATGGCGGCGCTCCTCGAGCCCTTCGGCTTTGCCGTGCTCGACGTGGAGAACCTCCGGCTGCACTACGCCCGAACCCTCGAGCACTGGCTCGAGCGCTTCGAGAAGCAGGCCCTCCGGGTCGAGCAGCGCTTCGACCGCGCCTTCGTGCGCACCTGGCGCCTCTACCTGGCCGGGGCCATCGCGTCCTTCCGCGCGAGCTCCTTCGAGCTCTTCCAGGTCCTCTTCGCCCGCGCCGGCTACGCGGACGTGCCCTGGACGCGCGAGCACCTCAGCGCGGCCCCGCGGTCAGCGGGACCCGACCGGTGAAGGGCTGCGACGTCCTCATCGTGGGCGGGGGGCCCGCCGGCTCGGCCTGCGCCTGGAGGCTGCGGCGCGCGGGGCTGGCGGTGCGCGTCCTCGACCGCGCGCGCTTCCCCCGCGACAAGGTGTGCGCCGGCTGGATCACGCCCCCGGTGCTGGAGGAGCTCGAGATCGACCCGGAGGAGTACCGCAAGGATCGCGTCCTCCAGCCGGTGCGCGGATTCGCGGTGGGCCTGCTGGGCGGGGCGTCGGCGCGGGTCGACTACGGCGAGGTGGTGAGCTTCGCGATCCGGCGCTGCGAGTTCGATCACCATCTGCTCGCCCGCTCGCAGGCCGCGCTCGAGCCGGGTGTCAAGGTGGGCTCGCTGCGGCGCGCGGGCGGCCGCTGGATCGTGAACGAGGCCTTCGAGGCCGGGCTGCTGGTCGGCGCGGGCGGGCACTTCTGCCCGGTGGCGCGGGAGCTGAACGGGAGCCCTGCGGCCCCGGAGCCCCTCGTCACGGCCCAGGAGGTCGAGTTCCTCCTGGGACCGCGCGAGCGGCGCGCCTGCTCGGTGGCGCCCGAGCTCCCGGAGCTCTATTTCAGCCGCGATCTGCGGGGCTATGGTTGGGCGGTGCGCAAGGGCGACTTCCTGAACGTCGGGCTCGGGCGCCAGGATCCGCGCGGCCTGGCCTCCCACGTGGAGAGCTTCCTGCGCGAGCTCGAGCGCCTGGGCGCGCTCCCGCCCGGCGCCCCCGCGCGGCTCCGGGGCCACGCCTACCGCCTGTACGGGGCGCAGCCCCGGCGCATGGTGGGAGACGGCGTGCTGCTGCTCGGCGACGCGGCGGGGCTCGCCGACCCGCACAGCGGCGAGGGCATCCGGCCGGCCGTCGAATCCGGGCTCCTGGCGGCGCACGCCATCGCCAACGCCCGGGGCGACTGGTCGCGGGCAGGCCTCGAGGGCTACGCCAGCGCCCTCGCGCAGCGCTTCGGGCGCGCCCCCGGACGCTCGAGCCCGGGCCCCGCGAGCTTCCTCCCGGGCCGGCTGCGCCCGTGGCTGGCGGGCCGGCTGCTCTCGAGCCCCTGGTTCGCGCGCCGCGTCGTCCTCGATCGCTGGTTCCTGCACCGGGCGCAGGCCGCCCTGGCCCCGGGCTAGGGCGGCGGCCCGCCGCCATGGCCCCGCCCCCCTCCCTGCGCCGCCTCGGGCCCGCGTCCTTCGAGCTGCCCCAGGGTTTCCGGCCGGGGATGCGCGTCCCGGTGCGCGTCTTCGGCAGCGAGAAGCTCGTGGCGGAGATGGACGACGAGGTGTTCCGCCAGGCGGCCAACGTGGCCACGCTCCCGGGCATCGTCGAGGCCAGCTACTGCATGCCCGACGCGCATTGGGGCTACGGGTTCCCGATCGGCGCCGTGGCCGCCATGGACCCGCGCAGCGGAGTCATCTCGCCGGGCGGGATCGGCTTCGACATCAACTGCGGGATGCGCCTGGCTCGCACCGACCTCACCTGGCCCGAGGTGCAGCCGCGCCTCGCCGCCCTGGTGGACGCCCTCTTCGCCCGGGTGCCGACGGGGGTGGGCGCGCGGGGCACCGTGGACGTCGACGCCGAGGAGTTCCGCGAGGTCCTGACCCTGGGCGCACGCTGGGCGGTGCGGCGCGGCTACGGTACGCCCGAGGACCTGCTCACCACGGAGTCCGGGGGCTCCTTCGAAGGCGCCCGCCCGGAGGCGGTGAGCGAGCGCGCCATCGAGCGGGGCCTGCACCAGATCGGCACCCTGGGCTCCGGCAACCACTACCTGGAGATCCAGGTGCTGCGCCCCGGGGGCCTCTTCGACGCCGACCTCGCGCGCGGCTTCGGCCTCGACCGGCCCGAGCAGGTGGTGGTGATGTTCCACTGCGGGAGCCGCGGCTTCGGCCACCAGGTGGCGACCGACTACCTGCAGCTCTTCCTGCGCGCGATGCCCCGCCAATACGGCCTCCCGGTGATCGACCGGCAGCTCGCCTGCGCGCCCTTCGCCTCCCCCGACGGGCAGGACTACTTTGCGGCCATGTGCTGCGCGGCGAACATGTCCTTCGCCAACCGCCAGGTGATCCTGCACCGGGTGCGCGAGGTCTTCTCCGACGTCTTCGGGCGGAGCGCGGAGGAGCTGGGCATCCGCTGCGTGTACGACGTCTCCCACAACACCGCCCGGCTCGAGTCGTTCCGGGACGGGCGCGGGGAGCGCCGCCTCCTCGTCCACCGGAAGGGCGCGACCCGCGCGCTGCCGCCGGGCCACCCGGACCTCCCGCCCGCCTACCGGGAGACGGGACAGCCCGTGATCATCGGCGGCAGCATGGAGACGGGCTCCTACCTGCTGGCCGGGGTGGAGAGCGGCGGCGGCTGCTTCTTCAGCACCGCCCACGGCAGCGGGCGCACCATGAGCCGCACCCGGGCGCGCAAGCTGGTGCGCGGGCGCGACCTGGAGAAGAAGCTGGCGCAGCGCGGGATCCGGGTCCGGGCGGCCTCCCGCCGGGGCCTCGCCGAGGAGGCGGGCTTCGCCTACAAGGACGTCGACGAGGTCGCGGAGGCCGCCGAGCGCGCCGGGCTCTCGCGCCGCGTGGCCCACCTCCTGCCGGTCGGGAACATCAAGGGGTGAGCCCCGCGGCGGGCTTCGAGTTCCTCGACTCCGTCACGAGCGACCTCTCCTTCGTGGCGCGCGGCGCGACGCTGGAGGAGGCCTTCGCGGCGGCGGCCGAGGCGCTGCTCGCGGCGACCCTGGAGAACCCGGAGGTGCTCCGCCAGGGGCTGCGGCGCCCGCTCGCCCTGGAGGAGCCGGACCTGGAGCTCCTGCTGCTGCGCTTCCTGAACGAGCTCGTCTACCTGCGCGACGCCGAGCACCTGCTGCTCCGCCCGGAGCGTCTGCGCGTCGAGCCCGGCGAGCCGGCTCGGTTGGAGGGGGAGCTCGCCGGCGAGCGAATCGACCGGGGTCGCCACCGGCTCGCCGGCGAGGTGAAGGCCGCGACCGCCCACCGCCTGCGCATCGGGCCCCGGGACGGCGGCTTCGAGCTCGAGGTCACCCTCGACGTGTGAGGCCGCCGCCGGGGCCCGCGCGCGGGCTATGTTCGCCGCCCGTGAAGGCGTTCCGCATCCCCGAGCCGCGTCTCGTGGCAGCGCTGGGGATGCTCCTGGTCCTGACCGCCCTGGGCACGCTGGGCTACCGCTGGATCGAGGACATGACCTCGTCGAGGCGGTCTTCATGACCGTGATCACGCTCTCGACCGTGGGCTACGAGGAGGTGCGGCCCCTCTCCGACGCCGGCCGCTGGTTCTCGGTGGCGCTGATCGCCGCGGGTCTCGGAACGGCCCTCTACGCGGCGAGCGCGCTGGCGCAGTTCGTGCTGGAGGGACGCCTGCGGGCGATCCTGGGGAGGAGGAGCATGCAGCGCACCATCGATGCCCTGCGCGACCACGTGATCGTCTGCGGCTTCGGCCGCCTGGGCCGCGCGGTCTGCGAGCGGCTCGTGGGGGTTCCGGTGGTCGTGATCGAGCCCCAGGCCTCCCTGCAGGCGGACTGCGAGTCCCGCGGCCACCTCTTCCTGCACGGCTCCGCCCTGGAGGACGCCGCGCTGCGGCGTGCCGGCATCGAGCGGGCCCGGGCGATCGTCGCCGCCACCGCGAGCGACCCCGACAACGTCTTCATCGCGCTCTCGGCCCGCGAGCTCAACCCCGCGATCCAGATTCACGCCCGCGCCGAGACGCACGCGGGGATCCGCCGCCTCCAGCTCTCCGGGGCGACGCAGGTGATCTCTCCTCACCAGCTCGGCGGCCAGCGCATCGCCGCAGCCATCCTGCGGCCCGGGGTGGTGGAGTTCCTCGAGCTCTCTGACGCGGGCTCGAGCGCCGAGTTCGACCTCGAGGAGGTGGTCCTGCGCCCGGGCAGCGCGGTCGAGAACGCGAGCCTCCGCGACCTCCCCGAGCGCGGGATCCGGGTCACGGTGATCGCGATCAAGCGCGGCGACCAGCGGATCCGCATCAACCCGGGTGGCGACGACCTCTTGCGCGCCGGAGACCGCGTGATCGCCGTCGGAGATCGCGAGAGCCTGACGCGCCTGGCCGAGCTCGCGACCTCGGGAGAATGACCCAACCTGGCGCGGCCGGGGGGGCGTTCCGCCCCGGTTGCGACGGATCCCGGCCCTTCGCGGGCCTGCACGATGGCGCAACCTTTCCGCCCCAACTGGCATCTGACTTGCACCTTTCCTGCGGTGCTTAGCTTTGCGCCGGCTAGGGGCCCTGGGGGGCTCCGGGGGACGCGCGGGTGCTGCGCCCCCCGATCTGAGGGGCAGCGTGACCGACCTGGACTGGGAGATTCTGGACCGCGGTGGCGAAGCGCCGCCGGAGCTCGAGGCGGGCCCTGCGCAGGCCGGCTCGCGCTCGGAGCGCGGGGCTGCCGCCCGGCGCGGCCAGTCCCACCGGCGCGGGAGCCGGGGAGGCTCCCAGACCCCGGGGGGCGGGGATCTTCTCGATCGCTTCATCCAGTCCCTGGGAGCGCCGACCGTGCTCAGCCGCGAGCAGACCTACGAGCTCGCGCGCGCCATGGAGTCCGCGCGCGAGGACTTCCTGTCCGAGGTCTACGCCCTGCCCGCCACCGCGCTGAAGCTCCTGGAGCGCTGGCGGGAGCGCCGGCGCCGCGGGCACGTGACGGGCGCCCTGAGCGCCGGGTACCGGGACGGGAGCGGGCTCGATCGCAGCGGCGAGGTGGACCGCGCGCTCGCGAAGCTCGAGCCCCTCGCGGCGCGTTTCGAGAAGCTCGCGCTCCGGCGCAGCCGCGAGGCAGCGCGGGAGCGGGCGGGCCTCGAGTCCCGGATCGCCGCCGCCCTGGCCCGCGCGGGCATCGCCTTCGAGCTGGTGGTGCAGCTCTTCCGGGAGCTCGAGGCGCTGCGGGGGGCCCGGTCCGCGACCGAGGCGCGGCGCCGGCTGGGCCTGACGTCGCCGCAGGCACGCGCCCGGCTGGCGCGCGCCGGGCGCGCGCTCGAGCGCCTCGACGCCACCAAGCAGACCTTCGTGCGCCACAACCTGCGCCTGGTGATCAAGCAGGCCAAGCGCTTCCGGGGGCTCGGCGTCCCCTACCTGGACCTGATCCAGGAGGGCAGCCTGGGCCTGATCCGCGCCGTCGAGAAGTTCGACTACCGGCGCGGGTTCGCGTTCTCGACCTACGCGGTCTGGTGGATCGACCAGGCGCTGGTGCGCGCGATCCAGAACTCCTCGCGCACCGTGCGCCTGCCCTCTCACATCTACGAGCTCCAGATCCGGCACCGCAACGTCGCCGAGGCGCTGCGCCGCCGCCTGGGACGGGCGCCCCTGCCCGAAGAGCTGGCGCAGGAGCTGGGCCTCGGCCTCGAGGCACTCGACCTGCTGCTCGCCACCGAGCAGCCCACCCTGTCGGCCCAGGCGGAGCTCGCGGGCACCCAGCAGCTCACCCTCGAGGACGTGCTGTCCGACGACGAGTCCGACGCCCCGATCGAGTCCATCGATCGCGCCGAGGTGGGCGAGCGGCTCGAGCGCGCCGTCGCGACCCTCGGCGAGCGCGAGCGCGAGATCCTCGAGCTGCGCTTCGGCCTGCACGGCACCGACCCCATCACGCTGCAGGAGATCGGCGACCGCATGGGTCTCTCCCGCGAGCGCGTGCGCCAGCTCGAGGCCCGCGCCCTGGGGCGGCTGCGCGGGCAGCGGGCGCTGCGGGGCCTCTCCGCGTCCCTCGACCTCCCCGCCCTGGCACCCGAGAGGGAGCCCGACGGCGAGCCCGAGGAACTCGGGCCCGCGGCGGGCGCCGCGTGAAGTGGCAGTTCCACCTCGTCTCCTTCGAGGGACCGGACGCCTACTCCCGCGTGGGCGGTCTCGCGACCCGCGTCGAGGGACTGGCCGCGGCGCTCTCGGCCCGGGGCCACGAGACCCACCTCTGGTTCGTCGGCTCCCCGGACCTCCCGGGCCACGAGAGACTCGGCGCTCTGCACCTCCACCGCTGGTGCCAGTGGGTGAGCCGCTACCACCCGGGCGGCGTCTACGACGGCGACCACGGCAAGGCCGGCGAGCTCGGCTTCTCGCTCCCGCCCTTCCTGTTGCGGGAGGTCCTGGCGCCCCACCTGGCCAAGCGGGGTGCGCGCGCGGTGGTGCTCGCCGAGGAGTGGCAGACGGTGGGAGCCGTGCTCCACCTGCACGAGCTCCTGCGCGAGGCGGGCCTGCGCGAGCGCGTGCGCGTGCTCTGGAACGCCAACAACACCTTCGGCTTCGAGGGGATCCCGTGGGACCGGCTGGCCCGGGCGGCGACCCTCACGACCGTGAGCCGCTACATGAGCCAGCGCATGCGGGAGATCGGAGCTCTGGCCCTCGTGATCCCGAACGGGCTCTCCCCCGACGCCTTCGAGCTCCCGGAGCGCGCGGCGGTGGCGGAGATCCGGGGGCGCTTCCGCAGGCGGACGCTCCTCGCGAAGATGGCGCGCTGGGACCCGGACAAACGCTGGCTCGGGAGCGTCGAGATCGTGGCCGAGATGAAGCGGCGCCACTGGAAGCCCCTGCTGCTCGCGAGGGGCGGCCAGGAGCCCCACGGCCAGGAGGTGCTGGCCGCCGCCCGCGCCCGCGGCCTGCGGGTCGTCGAGTGCTCGTGGCGGCGCCCCGGGGGCGCGGGGCTGGCCGAGGCGCTCCGCGAGGTCGACGGCGCGGACGTCGTGAACCTGGCCTCCTTCGTCGATCCCCGCGCGCGGCGCGTGCTCTTCCGGGCCAGCGACGCGGTGCTCGCCAACAGCGGCCACGAGCCCTTCGGCCTGGTCGGGCTCGAGACCATGGCCGCGGGGGGGATCGCGTGCACCGGCCGCTCGGGGGAGGACTATGCCCACCCGGGGCGGAACGCGCTCGTCGTCGAGAGCGGCGACCCCCAGGAGTTCCTGGGCCTCTTCGGGGGCCTGCGCGAGCGGCCGCAGCTCGCCCGCGCGCTGCGCCGCGAGGGCCGCGCCACCGCCCGGCGCTACGCCTGGTCCGAGGTCGTGGAGCGAGCGCTCCTGCCCCGCGTCTCGAGCGTGATTGGTGCCTTCGCCGACGCGTAGGGAGCGGGGACGTTCCTTCCGTTTTTTCGTTTCGGGGTGGCGTCGGCGAGCGCCTTTCCCGAGCGAGTCGCCACCCCGAAACGAAAAAACGGAAGGAACGTCCCCGCCTCACCGCCTCACAGGCGTCGGAGCACCGCCTCCGCGAAGGCGCGCGTCCCGGCCCGGCCGCCGATGTCGCGGGTGAGCTCCTCGGGCCGCCCCTCCGCGAGCACGGCCTGGTAGGCGGCCTCGATGCGCGCGGCCGCCCGGTCCTCGCCCAGGTACTGCAGCAGCAGGACTCCGCTCATGAGCAGGGCCAGCGGATTGGCGAGCCCCTGGCCGGCCAGGTCCGGCGCGCTCCCGTGGACGGCTTCGAAGATGGCGCAGTCCTCGCCCAGGTTGGAGCCGGGCACCACGCCGAGTCCGCCCACGAGCCCCGCGCACAGGTCGCTGACCACGTCCCCGTAGAGGTTCTCGAGCAGCAGCACGTCGAAGCGCGTCGGATCGCGCACCAGCTGCATGCAGCCGTTGTCGATGATCAGCTCCTCGTACTCGATTTCGGGGGCGAGCTCCGCGTGGATCCGCCGGGCGCAGTCGAGGAAGAGCCCGTCCGACAGCTTCAGGATGTTGGCCTTGTGGAAGACCGTGACGCGTCGGCGCCCGCGCTCCCGGGCGTAGCGGAAGGCGAAACGCGCGATGCGCTCGCAGCCGGTGCGGGTGGCCACCTTGAGGCTCTCCACCACCCCGGGAACCACCTCGTGCTCGAGCCCCGAGTAGAGGCCCTCGGTGTTCTCGCGCACCACCACGAGATCGACCTTCTCGTAGCGCGTGCGCACCCCGAGGAGCGAGCGCACGGGGCGCACCGCGGCGTAGAGGCCGAAGCGCTTGCGGAGCTCGACGTTGACGCTGGCGAAGCCGTGCCCCACGGGCGTCGCGACCGGTCCCTTGAGGGCGATCCGGGTGCTCTCGAGGGCCTCGAGGGTCGCCGGCGGCAGCACCTCCCCGCAGGCTTGCGCCGCGGCCGCCCCCGCCGCGCAGGGGATCCACTCGAGGCCGGGCCGGGCGGCGTCGATCACCTGGCGGGCGGCCTCGCTGACCTCCGGGCCGATCCCGTCGCCGGGGATGAGGCAGATCCGCCGGGCCATGCCCTACCCTAGCGGAAGTTGTGGGAGGCCGACGCCATGGCCGGCGAACCGTCCCTCGAGCTCACGCCGAACGCCCTCGACGTGCTGCGCGCGCGCTACCTGCGCCGCGACGAGGCCGGCCTGGTGGTGGAGTCCCCGGAGCAGATGTTCCGCCGCGTGGCCCGCACCGTGGCCTCCGCCGAGGCGGGCCACGGGGCGGAGCCGGGCGCCGCGGAGGAGCGCTTCCTCGCCGCCATGATGGCCCTCGAGTTCCTCCCGAACTCGCCCACCCTGATGAACGCCGGAACCCGGCTCGGACAGCTCGCCGCCTGCTTCGTGCTGCCCGTGGAGGACTCCCTCGAGAGCATCTTCACGGCGGTGCGCGACTCGGCCCTGATCCACCAGAGCGGTGGGGGTGTGGGCTACGACTTCTCGAGGATCCGGCCCAAGGGGGCCCCGGTTGCGAGCACGGGGGGCGTGGCCAGCGGGCCCGTCTCCTTCATGAAGGTCTTCGACGCCAGCGTGGACGCCATCCGGCAGGGCGGACGCCGGCGCGGCGCGAACATGGGGATCCTGGACGTGCGCCACCCGGACCTGGAGGAGTTCATCGCGGCCAAGCGCGACCCCGGGGTGCTCGCGAACTTCAACCTGAGCGTCGCCGCACCGGATGCGTTCCTGGCGGCGGCCCGGGCCGGGGTCGACTTCGAGCTCCGCGACCCGGCGAGCGGCGCAGTGGCCGGGCATCGCAACGCCTCGCTGCTCCTGGACGAGATCGCTGCCTGCGCCTGGGAGACCGGTGATCCGGGCATGATCTTCCTCGACCGCATCAACCGGGACAATCCCACCCCGGAGCTCGGCGAGATTGCGGCGACCAACCCCTGCGGCGAGGTCCCGCTCCTCCCCTACGAGGCCTGCATGCTGGGGTCGATCAACCTGGCGCCACTCGCGAGCCCCCGCGGCCTCGACTGGAGCCGGCTCGCGGAGCTCGTCGACCTCGGCGTCCGGTTTCTGGACGACTGCCTCGACGCCAGCCGCTTCCCGCTGCCACGGATCACCGAGACCGTGCGCGCGAACCGCAAGATCGGGCTGGGCCTCATGGGCTTCGCGGACGCCCTCGTGGAGCTGGGGCTCGCCTACGACTCGGAGGCGGCGGAGAAGCTCGCCGACGAGCTCATGGCCTTCGTCTCGGAGCGGGCGGCGGAGGCCTCCCGGGCGCTGGCCCGGGAGCGCGGGCCCTTCCCGAGCTTCGCGCGCAGCCGCGCCGCGGCCCGCGGCGAGGCGCCACTGCGCAACGCCACGCGCACGGCCATCGCCCCCACCGGGACGCTCTCCCTGCTCGCGGGCTGCTCCAGCGGGATCGAGCCCTTCTACGCCCTGGCCTACGAGCGCCACGTGCTCGACGGCCACCATCTCGTCGAGGTGAACCCGCGCTTCGAGCGCCGGGCCCGGGCGGAGCCCGGCTTCGGCCCCGGGCTGCGCCAGGCGGTGCTCGAACGCGGCAGCCTGGCGGGCCTTCCGCAGGCGCCCGAGCGGCTGCGCCGGCTCTTCCGCACCGCTCCGGAGATCGCGCCGGAGTGGCACGTCCGCATCCAGGCCGCCTTCCAGCGCCACGTGGACAACGCCGTCTCGAAGACCATCAACCTCCCCCGCGACGCCGGCGTGTCGGACGTGCGGCGCGCCTGGGAGCTCGCCTTCGAGAGCGACTGCAAGGGCATCACGATCTACCGCGAGGGCAGCAAGCAGAGCCAGGTGCTGGCCCGCGGCGGGCTCGGCCGCGAGGCCTGCCCCGAGTGCGGCGCCGGCCTGCGCTTCGCCGAGTCGATCGCCCAGTGCCGCGCCTGCGGCTACTCGGCGCCCTGAGTCCCTGAGTGCAAGCCCGAAGGGCGCGCAGCGAGCCGCAGGCGAGCGAAGTCCCGGGGAGTGCCCGAAGGGCGCGCAGCGAGCCGCAGGCGAGCGAAGTCCCGGGGAGTGCCCGAAGGGCGCGCAGCGAGCCGCAGGCGAGCGGAGGCCCGGGGAGTGCCCGAAGGGCGCGCAGCGAGCCGCAGGCGAGCGAAGTCCCGGGGAGTGCCCGAAGGGCGCGCAGCGAGCCGCAGGCGAGCGAAGTCCCCGGGCAAGCCTCAAGGGCGCGCAGCGAGCCGCAGGCGAGCGGAGGCCCGGGGAGTGCCCGAAGGGCGCGCAGCGAGCCGCAGGCGAGCGAAGTCCCCGGGCAAGCCTCAAGGGCGCGCAGCGAGCCGCAGGCGAGCGAAGGCCCGGGGAGTGCCCGAAGGGCGCGCAGCGAGCCCGGGGCGAGCGAAGCTCGGGGGATGGGCCGACGGCGGGCAGGCCCGCGCCGCATCGCCATCCTGGGCGCCGCCGGGCGCGACTTCCACAACTTCAACGTCGTCTACCGCGACGACCCCGCCGTCCAGGTGGTGGCGTTCACCGGGACCCAGATCCCGGGCATCAGCGGGCGGCGCTACCCGCCGGAGCTCGCCGGGGAGCTCTACCCGGAGGGCATCCCCATCCACCCCGAGGCGGAGCTCGAAGAGCTCTGCCGCCGCCAGCAGGTAGAGGAGTGCGTCTTCGCCTACAGCGACGTCTCCCACGCGGACGTGATGCACCTGGCCTCCCGGGTGCTGGCGTCCGGAGCGGACTTCGCGCTGCTGGGCCCGCGCCGCACCATGCTCGCGTCGGCCCTCCCCACGGTGGCGGTCTCCGCGGTGCGGACGGGCTGCGGCAAGTCCCAGACCGCGCGCTGGCTGGCCCGCCGCTTCGCGGCGCAGGGCCTCACCGCGGCTGCCCTGCGCCACCCGATGCCGTACGGCGACCTCGCGCGCCAGCGCGTGCAGCGCCTCGCGAGCCGGGCGGACCTCGACCAGGCGAGCTGCACCAACGAGGAGCGGGAGGAGTACGAGCCCTGGCTGGAGGCAGGCTGCGTCGTCTTCGCCGGCGTCGACTACGCCGCCATCCTGGCGCTGGCCGAGCGGGAGGCGGACCTCATCCTGTGGGACGGCGGCAACAACGACTTCCCCTTCGTGAAGCCGGACCTCCACATCGCGATCGTCGACGCCCTGCGCCCGGACCAGGTCGCCACCCACCATCCCGGCGAGGCGGTGGCGCGGATGGCGGACGTGGTGGTGGTGAACAAGGTGGACGCGGCATCGAGCGCCGACGTACAGCGCGCCATCGACGCCGTGCACGCCGTGAACCCCAGGGCCGAGATCGTGCGCGCCGCCTCGCCAGTGGCGCTGGAGGACCCCGGGGCCGTGCGCGGGCGGCGGGTCGTGGTGGTGGACGACGGCCCCACCCTGACCCACGGGGGCATGGCCTACGGCGCGGGCTTCGTGGCCGCCGTGGCGGCGGGGGCGGAGATCGTGGACCCGCGCAGCGCGGCCGCACCCGCCCTTCGCGAGATCTACGAGCGCCACCCCCACATCGGCCGCGTGGTCCCCGCCGTGGGCTACGACGGGGCCCAGCTCGAGGGGCTGCGCCAGACCCTCGAGGCGGCGGACGCGGAGGTGGTGGTCTCGGGCTCCCCCTTCGACCTCGCGGCGCGCCTCGGCCTCTCGAAGCCGGTGGTGCGGGCGCGCTACGAGTACGCCGACGCCGGGAGCCCCGGGCTCGGCGAGCTGGTGGACGACTTCCTGGCGAGCCCCCGGCGCCGACGCCCCTGATGCGCGTAGTCGTCGCTCTGGGCGGCAACGCGCTGGCGCGGCGCGGCGGGCCGCTGGATACGGCCTCGCAGCGCGCGAACGTCCGGCGCGCCGCAGCGGCCGTGGCGGAGCTCGCGCGCGAGCACGAGCTGGTGTTGACCCACGGCAACGGCCCGCAGATCGGGCTCCTGGCGCTCCAGGCCGAGAGCTGCTCCGAGCTGCCGGCTCCGCCCCTCGACGTGCTGGGCGCCGAGAGCGAGGGCCTGATCGGCTATCTGATCGACCAGGAGCTCTCCGCCCTCCTGCCCGGCCGGGAGGTGGCGACGCTCCTCACCCAGGTGGAGGTGGATCCGTCGGACCCGGCCTTTGCGAGGCCGAGCAAGCCGATTGGCCCGGTCCATCCCGAGGCGCGGGCGCGCGCCCTCGCCGCCCAGCGCGGCTGGGCCCTGGTCCGCGACGGGTCGGGCTTCCGCCGCGCCATCGCCTCCCCGGAGCCGCTCCGGATCCGCGAGCTCCGCGCCATCCGCCTGCTCCTCGAGGCGGGCGTGATCGTCGTGTGCGCGGGAGGCGGAGGGATCCCGGTGGCGGCGGCGCCGGGCGGCGGGCTGCGCGGGCTGGAGGCGGTGATCGACAAGGATCTCGCCTCGGCGCTCCTGGCCACCCAGCTCGGCGCGCAGGCGCTCCTGCTCCTCACCGACGTCCCCGCGGTCTTCGAGAACTGGCCCCAGCCCGGGAAGCGCCCCCTGCGCGACGTCTCGGCCCGCGAGCTGCGCCGGCTCCGCTTCGAGGCGGGCAGCATGGCGCCCAAGGTCGAGGCCGCCTGCCGCTTCGTCGAGAAGGGCGGCGGCTTCGCCGCCATCGGCGCCCTGGAGGACGCCGCCCGCCTGCTGGCGGGCGAGGCGGGCACGCGGGTTGCACTGGGCCCTGCCCCTGCGCAAGGCTTGGCGTCGGCGCCCGGGAGCGAACTCTCCCCACGGAGGTGACCCGCCCATGCATCGATCCGAGGCCAGCACCCTTCTCACCTGCACGGACTGCGGCGCCGAGGTGCGCACGGGCGCCGATCGCCTGTTCCTCTTCGGGGAACGCGGGGTGCTCTGCTTCGACTGCGCCCTCCGGCGCGGCGGAAGCTACGACGAAACCCACGATCGCTGGTCGACGGAGCCGCACCTGGACGACCTGGGCCCGGAGTACGAGTAGGCGCCCGGCCGCCGGCGGGAGGGCGCCCTTCCCCTTCGCGTCGCCGGGTCGGCCCGGCCCCCCTCCCTAGAGCTCGAAGCTGGCCGCCGACCACCTCCTGTGGATGCGCTGCCTCCTGCTGGATCGCCTCCCCGCTTCGATCCGCTCGAGCTCCTCCACCGTGGCGAGCGGGCCGCGGTCGCGCATCACCGAATGAACGCAGCGCAGGCAGCGGTCCTTCCGCGTGATGACCCGGTCGGGAGGCACGAGCTCCGAAAGATCCTCGCCCGAGATCAGGCGGGCGATGAGCTCCGCGATGAGCTCCGAGCCCATCCCCTCGCTGCGCAGCAGACAGGCCGGCTGGGTACAAGCTTCGAGACTGGCCCTGGCGCAAATCGTCATCGTCGTTCCCTCCGGCTTCGCGTTCGCCCACCCTGGAATCGTGCAGGGGGCGTGCCAGGGCTGCGGGGATCCCGTCGCTCTCCCGACACGCTCCGACGGTGCGTTTGGCCGCGGCAGCGGGTCTCGGGCGAGGCGGTCCGCCCCAGGGGGGCCGTCGCCGGCTATGCCGCCTCGTCGCCCCCGCCCGGGAGCTGGGCGCGCAGGAACTCGGCGAAGCAGCGGCAGGCGTCGGTGGTGGTGAAGATGCCGGCGATCCGATCGCCCTTGAGGACGACCGCGGAGCCCAGGTGGCGGGCGGCCATCCGCAGCAGCACCGCGTCGAGCCGCTCGCCGAGCTGGACGGCGTAGACGTCGGAGCGGTAGGCATCCCGCACGCGGGCATCGCCGCCCGGTGCGGAGTCGAGGGCGCGCTGCACGTCGCGCTCCGAGACCACGCCCACGAGGCGCCGCCCCTGGGTCACCGGCAGGTGGCGGATCCGGTGCTCGGCCATCATCTGCCGGGCGTCGGCCAGAGCCGAGTCGAGCTCGATCGAATAGGGGAACGGCGTCATGACCGCCTTGATGAGGGGGATGGCGTGGCGCTCCACGGCCCGACTCTGCCCCAGAACCGGCCGCTTGGAAACGGCCCTCCCGCCTGCACTCAGGACCAGCGCCGGTGCGCCTGGGCCGCCCGCACGCGGCCCTCGGCCAGGGCCAGGGCAGCCTCCCGCGGAAGCCTCCGGCTGCCCTCCGAATCCTCGAGCACGCGGCGCGTGTTCTCGCGGATCCGCTCCTCGATGGTCTCGAGAGCCTGGCGCCGGGTGCCGCCGCGGTACTCGACGGCGGCACACAGCACGCCTCCCGCGTTGGCGATGAAGTCCGGCACCGAGAGCACGCCCCGGGCGTGGAGGAGCGCCTCGGCCTCGGGGGTCACGGGGATGTTGGCGCCCTTGGAGAACGAGCCGGCAGCGCAGGCGCTCCGCGTTCTCGGCGCGGACCACGTCCGGGCGCGCAGCCGGGATCCAGACGTCGCACTCCACGTCCAGGATCTCCTCGCGGCCGAGCCGCCTCCACCCACACGGTCCCGCGCGAATCCGCCGCCGCCACGAGCACGGCCCCGCGTTCGGCCAGGAATCGCGCCGCGTGGCGGCCCACGGCGCCGAAGCCCTGCACCGCCACCCGGGCCCCGGCCAGCTCCGGTCCGCAGAACTCCTGCGCCACCTCCGCGCAGACGGCGAGCCCGTAGCCCGTAGCGCCGATCTCGTCGAGCGGGATCCCGCCGAGCTCCGGCGGGAGCCCCACGGCGCGGCCGATCTCGTCGTGAACCCAGGCCATGCAGCGCTCGTCGGTGCCCATGTCCGGGCCGGGGATGTACTCCTCGAGCTCGCGGATGGCGCCGGCGAAGGCGCGCACCAGGCGCTCCTTCTCGGCCTCGGGCCCGCCCGGATCGGAGCTCGAGCGGCTGGTGGCGGATCTCGAGGGTTGGCTCACGGCGCGCGAGACGACGCGCGCGCACCCGGAGCTCGGCGAGGACGTCAAGATCCTGGGCGTGCGCCACGGCGGCGGGATCCGGCTCACGCTGGCCTGCGCCTTCGTGGACCGCCACGGTAGACGCTCCCGCGCGCCGCCGTGACCGGGACCTCCGCCGAGGCCGGGGACGACGGCCAGGCGGGTCGCGGCAACCGGGCCAACGGGCTGATCGCGCCCTATCGACCCATGACCATGGAATCGGTGGCGGGGAAGAACCCCCCTCACCCACGTCGGCAAGCTCTACAACCTGGCGGCGGGGCTCCTGGCAGCGGCGCTCGTCGCGGAGCTCCCGGAGGTTCTCGAGGCGGAGTGCTTCCTGGTGAGCCAGATCGGCGGTCGCGTCGACGAGCCGCAACTCGCCCACCTGCGCCTGCGGCTCGCCGAGGGGCAGCCGGCCCGGGTGGTCGCGCCGCGCGCAGAGGAGCTCGCGCGCGCAGAGCTGGCCGGAATCCAGTCCCTGTGGCGCGGGCTCCTCGAGGGCCGACTCGGGATCGGCCGCTGGCCGCTGCGCCGCGCTACTTGATCGAGATCACCTTGGGCTTCGCCTCCTCGGCCTTCCCGATCTCGATGGTGAGGATCCCGTCCTTGAACGAGGCCTTCACCCGGTCGGGGTCGCCGTTCGAGGGCAGCGTGAACGAGCGGCTGAAGCTCCCGTAGCTCCGCTCGACCCAGCGCGACTGCTCCTTCTTCCCCTCCCGCTCGCTCTTCTTCTCGCCGCGGACCGTGAGCACGTTGTCGTGGAGCTCGACGGTGACGTCCTCCCTGCGGGCGCCGGGCACCTCCAGCGTCACGACGTACTGGTCGTCGTCCTCGGCGATGTCGACGGCGGGAAGCAGCCGCCCGCCGCGCGCCCCGCGCTCTCCCCACATCTCGTCGAGCAACCGCCCCATGCGGGACGGGAACGGCCGCCAGTCCCGGAACAGGTCCAGGTCCTCGAAGGGGTCCAGGCGAGTCACGGATCGCTCGCGTTCCTGTGCCATGGCAATCTCCTCCTCTCCGGGGCGGGCTGCGAGCCCGCCGGGATTTGCCCGCTGGAAGGTGCAATGCCCGTGCCACGGCCACGCGCGCCGCGCGCGCCCCGTCGGACGACAGTGGCCGGGGCCTCGGGCGCTGCGGTCGGCGCGGCAGGGGCGGGCCGCCTCAGTCTGGGGCGCGCTGCTCCCGCGCCGAAGGCGGGCGCGAGCCGGGCTCCGGCGCGGCCGGCTCCCCCGCGGCCGGAAAGCGGATCTGGAACTCGGTCCCTGCGCCCAGCCGGCTCGCGACCTCCACGCTGCCGCCGTGGTCGCCCACGATCGCCTGGGCTGCCACCAGGCCGAGCCCGGACCCCTCGCCGGCGGGCTTCGAGGTGAAGAAGGGCTCGAAGATGCGCTCCAGGTCGGGCGCGGGGATGCCCACGCCGGTATCGGCCACGCGCGCCTCGACCTCGCCGTCCGGGGTCCTTGTGAGCGAGACCCGGAGCTGCCCGCCCTCGGGCATCGCCTCCAGCGCGTTCCAGAAGAGGCTCAGGAAGAGCTGCTGGAGGCGCTCGGCGTCCCCGAGGATGAGGGGCACCGGGTCGCAGCGAATCCGGGCCTCGATGCCGCGCTGCGCGAGCTCTCCGCCCAGGAAGGAGAGGCTCGCCGCGATCACGGGCTCCAGGGCCACGGGGAGCCGGCGCGTCGGGCGCGGGCGGGCCAGGTTCAGGAGGGTCTGGATGATCTTCGAGATCCGCCCGACCTGTTGCTGGATCGTGCGCAGGCGCCAGAGCTCGTCGTCCCCCGGGACGGCCGCCTCGAGCCTGCGCGCGTGGCCCTGGATCACGCCCAGCGGGGTGCCGATCTCGTGGGCCAGTCCCGCCACCAGCGCGGCGATGGCCGCGATCTCCTCGGCGGCCCGGGCGCGAGCCCGGGTGCGCGAGAGCTCCGCCGAGCCGTCCTTGATCCCCAGGTAGGCCTCCAGGGCGAGCGACGCATCCAGGCTCAGGAGGCGCTCGAGGGCCACCAGCGTGTGAGACGCCCGGGCGGGACCACCCGCCTGGGACTGCTCGACGAGGGGTGCCAGCAGCGAGAAGCTGAGCGCGTAGGCACCGAGGTACCAGCGCGGCTCGAGGCCGATCCGCTCGTGCACCGCTCCGATGCGGCGACGGTCCGCCAGGTAGGCCTCGTCGAGCCGAGGCTCCGCCAGGCTGAGCAGGTACTCCCGCTGGAGCCCCAGCAGCCGCTCCTTCACCCCGGGCTCGCGCAGCAGCTGGCGCGTCGCCTCGAAGGACAGCAGATGGCGGTAGAAGGCCGCCACGAGCTCGTCGGCGTGGCGCTCGAGGATCGGGCGCAGCCCCCGGAGCAGCTCCAGGTCCTCGGGTCCGAGCCCCAGGTAGGCGAGCCGCAGCACGAGATCCTCGGCGCGCGTCATCCGTCCCCTCGCCAGCGCCGTTCGCCTACGGGCCCTCCCTCCCGGCCTCCTCCCCCGCGTCGGCGCGCCGCAGGGCGCGCATCACGTCTTCGCGAGCTACCACGCCCACGAGGCGGCTGCCGTCCACCACCGGGAAGCTCTTGTCGCGGGTGGCGAGCATCTTCTCGAGGACGCGGGTGAGGGGTGTGCGCGGCCGCACGGTCACCGGCGACCCGCTCATCACGCTCCCGACCTGCCGGCGCATGATCTCCTCGTAGGGCGGGAAGAGCGAATGCTCGGTGAAGCGGAAAGCCTTGAGGATGTCGAGGGAGCTCAGGATCCCCACGAGCTCCCCCTCGCCGCTCACCACCGGAAGCGCGTTGAAGCCCCGCGCCTCCAGGAGCTGCTCCGCCTCGGCGAGGCTGGCCTCGGGAGCGATCGTCACCGGGCTCGACATCACGTCGCGCACCTGATAGCCGAGGAACTCGTACATGCGGTCCTCCCGACGGGCGGAAGCGGGGCGGCGCCGGGCCGACTCGCGTCACCGCTTCCGGGACCCCTGCCGGGCGCCGACCGCGCCCTCGCCCACGCCGCCCTCCCCCCCATAGGCGGCGCGCAGGAGGTCGGTCTCCGTCACGATCCCGAGCAGGGTGCCGTCGGGCTTGGCCACCGGCAGGCAGCCGATCCGGTGCGCGAGCAGCAGCTCCGCCGCCTCTCCCAGCGTGGCATCCGGCTCGATGCTCACGACCTCCGACGACATCACCTCCGCGACGTCGACGGAGCGCAGGAAGGCGCGCCGGTGGGCCGGGTCGAACTCGAGCGCGCGCGTGAGGGAGGCCGCCAGGATGTCGCGGGCAGAGACGATCCCCACCAGGCGAACGCCCTCCACGACGGGCATGTGGCGTACGTGGCCCAGGCGCATGATGTCGTCGGCCAGGTCCACGTGGTCGCCGCGCGCGAGCGTCGCGACCTCGGTTTGCATGATCTCGGCAACGCGGCGCGCGCGAAGCTCCATGGCGGGCCTCCCGACTCCCGCCCGGGGAGGCTTGCAGGTTCGATGCCAGGGGGAGGCTCGCCGCGAGTCCTGCGAGGGAGGGCCCGTGCGGCGCCGCGGGTCGCAGGGCCACGGCGCCGGGGCGCGGCGCCCCAGGCCCGCGGCGGCCCCCTTAGAGCCTATCCGAAAACCATTTGATGTGATATACGGCCGTCACGAACTCCCTCTCCTCCTTGACCTTCCCCCTCTGGGG